>MDSY01042701.1_pt1 | contig 197104 bp, 188 predicted proteins | sample 811131 | NCBI WGS metagenome assembly MDSY01 (sample SAMN05326643, study PRJNA326480) | marine metagenome | isolation source: seawater | place: Atlantic Ocean: South West | collected 2010 | reverse complement strand
ATTAAAACATGACGTAGAAGGATTGGGGTTTAAAGATGATGTTGTAACAGTTAAAAACGGTTATGGTAGAAACTTTTTAATTCCAGGTGGTAAAGCCATCCTTGCTACGATATCTGCTAGAAAAGTATTAGCAGAAAACTTAAAGCAACGCGCATTTAAAGAAAAGAAAATCGTTGATGAAGCTCAAGCAATAGCTGAAGCTTTAAAAGCTTTAGAAATCAAAATAGCTGCGAAAGTTGGTAGCGGAGATAAATTGTTTGGATCTGTTAACAACATCGATTTAGCAGCCGCAATTGAAAAAGCTGGTCATTCAATTGATAAAAAATTCATTAATGTTACTGGAGGTAATGTAAAACGCCTTGGTAAATACAATGCTATTATTCGTCTTCACAGAGATGTAGCAGTTGATTTCCCTTTTGAAATTATTGCCGCTAAGTAATAGCCTTTGTTAACAAAACGTTAATAAATTTACAATTTTGTTAAAGCCTGTACGTATGTACAGGCTTTTTTTTTTGTAAATTTGGAAGTATAATCTTTAATAAATTAAAAAAATGAAACCAATTCTCACGCTTTTTATTTTCATTTTTACTTGTTCATTGTCCTTTTCACAGGTGACAACATCAAGTATTAAGGGCTTAATATCCGATGAAACCAACGCTGGTTTACCAGGTGCTAATGTCATTGCAGTACACACTCCAACAGGAACAACCTATGGAGCAGCAACCAACATTGATGGTCGCTTCAATCTTGTTAACCTTAGAGTAGGTGGACCCTATACAATAACAGTTAGTTATGTAGGTTACAATGAACAATCTTTTTCTGATGTGTTTTTGACTTTAGGAAAAACAGAAAATTTATCATTAGCTTTAACTCCTGACTCCGCACAACTTGATGAAGTTGTACTTACAGTCAACAGTGCTAACGGCGTTTTTGGCAGTGATAGAACAGGTGCTGAAACAAATGTAGGTCGTAAAGAATTGACAACACTTCCTACAATTTCAAGATCTGCTTCCGATTTTACGCGTTTAGAGCCAACCGCTAGTAACGGTTCTTTTGGAGGACGTAACGACCAGTTTAATAACTTTTCTTTAGATGGTGCAATTTTCAACAATCCTTTTGGATTGGATGCAGCCACTCCAGGAGGGCAAACAAACGCACAACCCGTATCTTTAGATGCAATTGATCAAATTCAAGTATCAACTGCTCCTTATGATGTAACGCAATCTGGGTTTACAGGCGCTGCAGTAAATGCAGTCACTAAAAGTGGAACGAATGAGTTTAAAGGAACTGTTTATGGTTTCTATAGAAATGAAGACATGACTGGTTCTAAGATCAAAGGACAAGAAATTTTTGTTCCGAGTCTAACCCAACAGCAAACTGGATTTAGTGTTGGTGGACCAATCGTGAAAAATAAATTATTTTTCTTTGCCAATTACGAAGAAGACAAAAGAGATGATTTAGGTCAGTCATGGTTACCGAACACAGGTTCTGGAGCAGTGAATGAATCTGTTGTTTTAGAATCTGATTTAATTGCGGTGCAAAGTGCCTTAGCAAATCTAGGATATGACACAGGGACTTACCAAGGCTTTACACACGAATCTGCCTCCAGTAAAGGGATTTTTAAGCTTGATTGGAATGTCAATGATAACAACCAGTTAGCGGTTATTTACAACTGGTTAGATGCTTCTAAAGATAAGCCTGCACATCCCTCAGCACTTGGTATAAGAGGACCGAGTGCAACAACGCTTCAGTTTCAAAACTCAGGGTATCAAATTAATAACAAGTTAAATTCTTTTCAAATAGAATTGAATTCAAGACTGTCTGATAATGTTTCTAACAAAGTACAAGCAGGATATACGCACTTTGAAGATTTTAGAAATCCAATGTCATCTGCAGCTCCAGCTATTACAATCCAAAATGGTGCAGGTCAGAATTATATTATTGCAGGTCATGAACCATTTTCAATCAACAATGTTCTAGACCAAAAAGTATTCCAATTGTCAAACAATATGACAATTACAAAAGCCAACCATACTTACACTGTAGGGTTTTCATATGAAAAATTTGAATTTGACAACTCATTTAACTTAGGTGCTTACGGCTATTCCAATGCGAATGGATATGTTGGTGCTTTTGGATCTTTTGGCTCTGTTAACGATTTTTTAGCTGCCTCTACAAACGGATTATTAGCTGAAGCTTTAACAAATGCACAGGCTGTAAAAGGTGCGGATTCATGGGCTTTAGCAGAAACGAACGTTGGTCAGCTCGCATTTTATGTTCAAGATGAGTGGGATGTGACTGACAATTTCAAATTAACTTATGGCTTACGTTTTGATAAGCCCTTGTTCTTTGACTCTGCTGAAAAAGCACAGGAAGTTATTGATGTATCATTCTACTTACCTGAAATTCCTTACGTAAATCCAAATACCGGAGAAGTTCAATTATTGGATAGCACACAAATGCCCTCTAACGATTGGTTAATTTCACCTCGTGTTGGATTTAATTACGACGTTAAAGGCGATAGTACCATTCAATTAAGAGGAGGGTCTGGTTTATTCACAGGACGTTTTCCTTTTGTGTGGTTAGGGAACCAAATCGGAAATCCAAATGCGTATTTCTACCAAATGGTGGACCCTGATTACAAATTCCCACAAGTTTGGAGAACAAATCTAGGACTGGATCACAAATATGACAACGGATTAATCCTTACTGCTGACGTTTCTTATACTAAAGACATCAACGGTGCTCATGTACAAAACTGGGGACTTACATCGCCTTCAGGTACTTTAGCTGGTGTGGATAACAGACCTTATTATACTGATGCTGATAAGATTAACAACGCTTACGTATTTACAAATTCTGATAAAGGTCGTATTTGGAATGCCTCTTTCAAAGCACAAAAAACGTTTGACAACGGTTTATATGCCATGTTAGCTTATAGCTATTTAGATTCAAAAGATGTCAACTCTATTGAAGCTGAAATTACAGGTGATGCATTTGATTTCAATCCAGTTGTTGGTAACGCAAACTCAGATGAGCTGTCTTATTCAAGATATGGCGATACACATCGTATTATTGGAGTTGCAAGTAAAAAATGGAACTACGGTACTGATAACAAATGGGGAACAACACTTTCTACGTTCTTTGAGTATTCTCGTGGCGGTCGATTTAGTTATACCTACGCAGGAAACATCAATGGAGATACATCGTTCCAAAATAATGACCTTCTATATGTTCCAACATCAGCTGAAATTCAGCAAATGCAGTTTGATCCTGCAGGGGGTCCAGGACAAGCAGTTGCTTTTGATAATTACATATCACAAGATGATTATCTAAGCGGTCGTAGAGGACAATATGCAGAGCGTTATGGAGCACAAGCACCGTGGAGAGGGCGTTGGGATGTTAAATTTTTACAAGATTATAAAATTAAAGTCTCTGAAAACAAAACCAATACCATTCAGTTTAGTATTGATGTATTAAATATTGGGAACTTAATTAGCTCAGATTGGGGCTTGGTACAACAGCCAAACAACACGTCTCCAATTGGAGTCAATGTTGATCCGGCAACATTTGTACCAACTTATTCTTTTAATCCTGACCAAACAGAAACGTTTGGATACGATTCAAGTTTAGCTTCTAGATGGCAAATGCAATTTGGATTACGCTACATCTTCTAGTATTAATTCAATCTTATTTTATAAATTTGCGCCCTATTATTAGGGCGCATTTTTTTTAACTATAATTAAAGATGAAATACACAAGACTTACAAAAGAGCAATTAGAAGAATTAAACCAAGAGTTTATCAACTTCTTAGCAACGCAATCCATCACAGCAGATGAATGGAAAGAGATCAAGGAAAAAAAACCCGAAGTTGCTGAAGAAGAACTGGATGTTTTTAGTGATTTGGTATGGGAAGGTGTTTTGTCCAAAGTAGAGTATCTAGAAAATATAGCTCCACAACATATGTATTTATTTAAGGTCGATGGATTGCAGTTGCGATTGATTGGACTTAAAATAAAGTCGGATAACATTGATTTGACCACTAAAGAAGGATTTGGATGGTTAAGAGATAACTTAATGTCGGACGACGTTGAATTATTTAATGCCGATAAAACACTTGAGGCTGATAAAAATGCGAAATTATTTGAACTTATAGTTCAAGGATCTTCCATTACAAAAGGTGAACTTTTCAAGTATTTAGACGATCTAATTGGATAGGTTCGTAAAAAGAAAGATATTTGTTAATTAAAGCACAACCATGGTATCAAAACCACGCATATCTAAAGGAACACGAGATTTCTCTCCAAAACAGTTAGCAAATCGCGACTACATTTTTAGTACCATAAAGTCAAATTTCAAAAAATTTGGATTCCAACCCATTGAAACTCCAAGTTTTGAATTGTCTGAAACCTTATTAGGAAAATATGGTGAAGAAGGTGATCGCCTTATTTTTAAGATTTTAAACTCTGGAGATAAAGTTAAAAAGGCCGATTTGCAAGCACTTGAAGAAGGCAATCTTGCTCGTTTTTCAAACTCACTCACAGAAAAGGCTTTACGTTACGATTTAACAGTTCCCTTTGCACGTTATGTTGCTCAATACCAAAATGACATAGTCTTTCCATTCAAACGCTTTCAAATTCAACCTGTTTGGAGAGCAGACCGCCCTCAAAAAGGAAGGTTTCAAGAATTTTATCAGTGTGATGCCGATGTGGTAGGTTCAAAATCTTTATGGCAAGAAGTTGAATTCATTCAATTGTATGATGCTGTATTTTCGGATTTAAACCTAGATGGCGTTACTATAAAAATAAATAATAGAAAAATATTAGCAGGCATTACAGAATTGATAGGCGCTCAAGACAAACTTATCGATTTTACAGTCGCTTTGGATAAACTCGATAAAATAGGGGCGGAGAAAGTCAAAGAAGAAATGCTTAAAAAAGGCATTCCATCTGAAGGGATTTCTAAGTTAGAACCTCTTTTTAATTTGACGGGTAATTTCTCAGAACAATTAGAAACTTTAAAATCTATTTTAAGCATTTCTACCGAAGGTATAAAAGGTGTAGAAGAATTAGAATTCATTGCGTCTTCAGTAGTTTCAGTAGGACTCAAAACTGCCAAACTGCAAATGGATGTTACTTTGGCACGAGGACTTAATTACTACACAGGTGCTATTTTTGAAGTAGCTGCCCCAGATTCTGTACAAATGGGTTCTATTGGAGGTGGCGGTCGTTATGATGACCTCACTGGAATTTTTGGTTTGAAAGATGTGAGTGGAGTTGGTATAAGCTTTGGCTTAGACCGTATATATTTGGTTTTGGAAGAATTAAACTTATTTCCATCAGATAAAACACAATCAACTAAAGTCCTTTTTACCAATTTTGGTACTTCAGAAAGCTTATATTCTTTAAAAGCGATTACCTCTCTACGAGCAAACTCTATTGCTGCAGAACTCTATCCGGATGCTGCCAAATTAAAGAAGCAAATGATTTACTGCAATAAGCGAGAAATACCTTATGTAGTTATGGTTGGAGAATTAGAAATGACACAAAATAAGTACTTGCTAAAAGATATGAATTCTGGCGATCAACAATTATTATCCCTAGAGCAGTTGATAAAAATTGTGTCTTAATCATTTAGTTTTTTGCAAGAAAGACGATTAGAAACTCTAGAATTTCCTCAAATTAAACATCAATAGATTCGATTAATCGCTTCTCTATCAAATTGTTTCGTTCATACGACTTCCAAAATGAATGGATAAAAAAAAGACTTTCAATTTCTTGAAAGTCCTTTTAGTATCTAGTAGCGAGAGCGGGGCACGATCCCGCGACCTCCGGGTTATGAATCCGACGCTCTAACCAGCTGAGCTACCTCGCCATAATTAGATGGCTGCAAATATAAAAACAATATATCGCCTCACAAATAAATACCCCCTTAAAAAATAAATTAATATTCTTTACAGAACTAACCAATTATTGTATATATTGGATTTTTTAAATTATAATATACCCAATGAGCGATAAAATTAAATTCGAATTAGAATTCCCTATACAAGCATCTCCTCAATTATTGTATCAATACATATCTACACCTTCTGGATTGTCAGAATGGTTTGCGGATAACGTCAATTCTAGAGGTGAGTTATTCACCTTTATATGGGATGACTCAGAAGAGCAAGCTAAAATGTTAACAAAAAAAAATGTAGAACGGGTCAAATTCAAATGGCTCGAAAGCGATGATGATCAGTCTTATTTTGAAATCCGAATTCAAGTCGATGGCATCACAAAAGATGTATCGTTAATGGTTACAGATTTTGCAGAAGATGATGAAGTAGAAGAAACAAAGATGCTTTGGGACAATCAAATATCAGATCTTAAGCAAATCTTAGGTTCTTCTTAGACATTTTTTATTTTTAAACTATATTTGTCCTGATTTATTCAGGACTTTTTTTATGATAAATAGTAACGGCGAATTACTTTCGGAGCAACAAGCAAAACTATCGGTATTCAATCGAGGTTTGGCGTATGGAGATGCCCTTTTTGAAACCATCAAAACCTTAAATGGAAAAATCCTTTTTTGGGAAGATCATTATTTTCGGTTAATGGCATCCATGCGAATTTTAAGAATGGAAATTCCGATGGCTTTCACCCCAGAATTCTTAGAATCTCAAATTATTGAATTACTAACGCACCACAACTCCAATTCAAACTCTTTCAGAGTAAAATTTACAGTTTTTAGAAATCAGGGTGGTTTTTACACACCACAGTCTAACGATGTTTCTTATTTTATAACAGCCGAATCTTTAGATGCAGATTTATACCTATTGACCACTTCAGATTATAGAGTCGAATTATTTAAAGATTTTTATGTAACACCTGGACTCTTATCTACTTTAAAAACCAATAATAAGTTGTTAAATGTATTAGGAAGTGTCTTCGCGAAAGAGAATCAATACAACAACTGTTTGTTACTGAATACTAATAAAAGTATTGTAGAGGCACTCAATGGAAACCTGTTTTTGGTGAAAGGAAATGTCATTAAAACACCCCCTTTGGAAGATGGTTGTTTGAAAGGTATTATGCGCAAGCAAGTTTTAGAAATTATCAAAAAAATTCCTGATTTTGAATGTGTAGAAGCTTCAATATCCCCATTTGAATTGCAAAAAGCAGACGAGTTGTTTGTGACTAATGTAATCCAAGGCATTCAGCCAATTACAGCATTTAGGAAAAAGAATTTCACAACAAATGTGAGTCAAAGTATTTTAGCGAAGTTAAACATGACCGTAAGGCTGTCTTAATTATATGAAGGATTTTCTGGTGCATTGGACCAGATGCTATAATCGCCACCAAGTTCCAACATTTTTTCTTTCCAAAAACTCGTATTCACTTTTTCAATAATTGTCTTGTGGTGCTTGTTTTCAGATAAGATCCATGTATGAGCCAATAGTTCTGAGGTCAATTGATTGGTTTCCCATCCTGAATAACCAAGAAAAAAACGAATGTCATTAGAATCTAATTTATTTTGTTGAATCAACTTAGTGACTTTTTCAAAATTACCACCCCAATACAATCCTTTAGAAATTTCAATACTATCAGGAATAAGTGTTGGTATTTTGTGGATATAATAAAGATTGTCTTGTTCAACGGGTCCACCGTTATAAACTTTAAACGGAATTTCAATTTCAGGAATTAAATCTTGAAGTGTAAAATCAAGTGGCTTGTTAAGTATAAATCCAATAGAGCCATCGGTATTGTGATCGGCTATTATAATAATAGACCTATTGAACGACATATCGCCAATAATAGACGGTTCAGCAATTAGTAAATGACCTTTTTTTAAATAGATATTTGACATGTCAAGCTCTGAATTATCAATTAAATATAGGAAATATATTTTACACTCAAAAATTCTATTCGAATTGTTAAGATTGAAGTGTATCCAATAATTGAGAACTTGCCTTAAATTTGATTGTATTTTTTGCTGGAATTGCTAAAGGTTCATTTGTTTTAGGATTTCGTCCCATCCGTGCTGATCGCTCATATACAGACCAACTCCCAAATCCTGCCAGTGAAACTTTGTTACCGTTTTGTAGTGATTTAGAAGTAGCCTCCAAGAAAGCTTCCAAGGCTTTTTGAGCGGATGCTTTTGAAATCCCTGAACATACTGCCATGTGTTCTATGAGCTCATTTTTTTTCATTTTACATGTATTAATTTATAACATTCGTGCATTATCATGAAAGGTAAATCCATTTAAAAAGGATACCGCATCCATTTGTCTTTTTCCAGGGAATTTAAAATTGATGAGTTCAATATACCCCCCTTTCACGGCAACTTTTATTGATTTTTTTGATATGATAAGTTTCCCAATCTCATGTTCGTGAGATTCAGAATGTTTCAAAACCTCATACAATTTGATATTTAAAAGTTCCTCTCCGTTAGATAAAAGTCCCCAAGCCGCAGGATAGGGATGAAGTCCGCGAACTTGATTATAGATGGTGTCTAAAGCAGAATTCCAATCGATTTTACAATTATCCTTATTTAGTTTGTAAGCAGTTTTAGTTTCTTTAAGTGGTTGTACTGTTGTTTTTTGGTCTCCACTTTCAATAACTTGAATGGTTTTTAAGACCACATCACTCCCTAGATGCATTAATTTATCATGCAATTCACCTGCATTTTCTGTGGGGTTTATATCAATTTTGGATTGTAAAATCACAGCTCCTGTATCTATTTTTTCATCAATAAAAAATGTGGTGACCCCCGTTTCTTTTTCACCGTTGATAATCGCCCAATTAATAGGTGCTGCCCCTCGATAATCAGGAAGTAAAGACGCATGTAAATTAAAGGTTCCTAATGCTGGCATTTGCCATACAACTTTAGGTAACATTCTGAAAGCGACTACAATTTGGAGATTGGCATTTAAGGCTTTCAAATCAGTTAAAAAAGTTTCATCTTTTAGGTTGGTTGGTTGTAAAACTGTTAACCCTTTAGATTTTGAAAATACCTTTACAGCTGATTCATGAATTTTTTGGCCACGACCTGCTGGTCGATCTGGTGCAGTAATAACGCCTGCAATCCTATAGTTATGTTTTAAAAGCCCATCTAGTATAGTCACCGCAAATTCGGGTGTGCCCATAAATACAATACGAATATCTTCTTTTGTCATGCCATTTTGAGTTTGTACGTGTTTCTTTCTGTTATTTCAATCAACTCTTTTTCTAAAAGGTTGGTCAGTATGGTGGTTAACTTATAGCGATTAAAAGTGGTTAACACTTCTAGTTTTCTTGAAGAAAGGGTGTCTGTTTTAAGTAAATTTAAAATTAATTTTGAATCCTTTTCTGAAATTTCACTTTTTTTTGAACGTTCTAAACAACTTGAGCAAATACCACATCGTTTTGAATTGGTTTCTTCAAAGTAAGTCAGTAGTTTCTGGCTTTTACAAACACCATCATTTTTCACATAATCAAATAATGATTGTAATTGGTCTTTTTTTAGACCGTGTTGTTGCGTTACAATTTTAGAGATTCTATGAATCGTTTTATCATCTTCTCTGGGTTCAATGAAAGTAATTTGGGCATCTGTTTTTGAGGATTCAAATTGAATAATTTCAGCTTTATTTAAAGCGTTTAAATGCATTATCACATCTTCTTCTGACAGCCTTGTTTTTTTTGCGATGGTTTGCGTGAAAATTTCTGTAGAATGGTCAAATACTCCTTCGTGACTTCTTAATATAACCTTTATAATAAGGGCTTGTTTTGGGTGTTTTTCGATGTAATTGAACAACGCAGCATTCCCAATGACGATTTGTAGAAAGGCTGTGTTCTTAAACCGTTCTTCCATTGAAATGATACTGGTTCTATCTAAAATTTTAAGAGCATTATATGTCAATATTGAAGGGAGATTATAGGTGCTACAAAATAATTTAAAATTAAAATTATGAATCGTGTCTACTCCTTCGCCATAAGAAATTTGAAAATAATTACACAGTCGATTATAGATGTTTTTTAAGAATGAACTATCTGGCAAACTGTTGATAAATTGATTTTTTGAATTCTGTTCATCAGAAATATTTTGTAGAATCACCGCATAAGCATTCTCGTTATTTCGTCCCGCACGTCCTGCTTCTTGATAGTAGCTTTCCAAGCTTTCTGGTAAATTATGATGAATCACGGTTTGTACGTCGGCTTTATCAATTCCCATCCCAAAGGCGTTCGTTGCTACCATTACTTGATTTTGATTCGCAGTCCAACGCTCAAATTGAGTATCTTTTTCTTTAGCACTTAATCCTCCATGATAGTACCCACTTGTAATCCCTATGTTGTTTAGGTACCCTGAAATTTCGAGCGTTGCTTTTCTATTTCGTACGTATATAATCGAGCTGCCTGAATATTTTTTTAATATTTGAACGGTTTTGAAATATTTATCTTCACAATCCAATGTTAAATATGCCAAATTGGGGCGTTGAAACGAGGTTTTAAAAATCTTTGGAGATATACAGTCTAATTGTGAGCTAATGTCTTCTACAACCTTGGCAGTCGCTGAGGCTGTTAATCCAATCACATTCACATTTGGGTGGAGGGTTCTTAATAATTTTATATCTCTGTATGCTGGTCTAAAATCATGCCCCCATTGACTGATACAATGCGCTTCGTCTACCGCAATTAGGTTGACATTCATTTGCTTGATACGTTCTTGCACTAAATCTTGTTGCAAACGTTCGGGAGAAAGGTAGAGGAATTTGTAGTTTCCATAGATGCAATTATCCAACATCCGATCGATATCTTCGTAAGAAAAACCGCTAGTGAGTGCCATTGCTTTGATGCCTTTATCTTTTAAAGCATTCACCTGATCTTGCATCAACGCAATAAGAGGAGAAACCACAATACAAATCCCCTCTTTTATAAGCGCTGGAATTTGAAAACATATCGATTTCCCTCCTCCTGTAGGTAAAAGTGCTATGCAATCTTCATTTGTCAAAACCGCGTCAATAATCGCTTCTTGTTGTGGTTTAAACTCAGAAAATTTCCAATAGTGTTCCAATATTTCAATTGGATGCTTCATTAATTTTGGTTTAAATGATTTAAAATAAAATCCATGCGTTCTTCAACTGTTCCAAAAGGGGTGTTGATAATAGAATACCCATAGCCTGTATATGTTTTAACCAAAAAGTCATGAAGGACCAAGGCTTGTTCAAACGTTTCGTACCGTTCGTTGTCTTGTTCGTAAATCGCTTTCCAAGGTTTTAAAATAAAGACTTTATCGTAAATGTGCTGACTGCAAACTGTTTTAAATGAGTCTGGATAGCTGCTTTTTAAATAATCTAAATAGGCAACTACGTCGGGAAGCCCACGATCAAAAAACACAATTTCTTCTTGAAGTGTGTCTGCTTCTAAAAATTGTTTTTGACGTCCTAATAAAAGATGCTCACTAAACAATAAAGGATCTTCCAAAAATAATTGTTCGATGCCTTTTTCTTGCGCTTCTAAGGTAATTTGTCTTGAAATTTCTTCCATACAATTATAGCCTTTTGTTTTAAGCGCGTTGATCAAGGTTGTTTTGCCAGTGCCAGGCCCTCCAATAAGTGCAATTTTTTGAGTTTTCAAGTTGATTTGTATATTTCCTGTAAAATTCGTGATTTAAAAGGGAAATAAAAAATCAGATATAATGTATATTTGTACACTTAGCACTAAACGATGGATAAACCTATAAACCCAGAAGAGTTTTATAATAATTTGAAAGAGAAGCTACAGGAAACCTCTGTTTGGCCCTCTGAATATTTGTATAAATTTATTATTAAATCGGATCCTGTCAAAATAAATACTATTGAATGTATTTTTGATAATATGGGTGCGGTTATAAAAACCATTCCTTCAAAAAATGGTAACTACACGAGTATTTCTATTAATGTTGTGATGAAAAATCCCGATGTTGTTATAGAAAAATATAAAGAAGTTGGAATTCAGGTTGAAGGGGTTATTTCACTCTAAGAACAGGACTTTTAAGCATCTTTTAAAATACCATTAGACTCACATTATTTTTTTGTATTTTGCAAACACTTAAATTTTAAAAACAAAAGATCGCATACATGACAGCGTTAACAGATCAACTAGAATATAATACCGAACGAGAACATTTAATCATCCCTGAATATGGAAGACATTTGCAAAAAATGATCAACCATGCCGTGGCCCAAGATTCAAAAGAAGAACGCAATCGCTTAGCAAAAGCTATCATTTCTGTGATGGGGAATATGCAGCCTCATTTACGGGATGTTCCTGATTTTCAACATAAACTTTGGGATCAATTATTTATCATGTCTGATTTAAAATTGGATGCTGAATCTCCTTTTGATAAACCAACTGAAGAAATGTTAAGCCTCCGTCCAGAACCGTTAAAGTATCCACAGAATTTCCCTAAATATCGTTTTTATGGAAACAACATTAAAACGATGATTGATGTGGCAAATACTTGGGAAGCTGGCGAAATGAAAGACGGATTGGAATATACCATTGCAAATCACATGAAAAAGTCATTTCTGAATTGGAACAAAGACACCGTTGAAGATGTTGTTATATTCGGGCATCTCTTTGAACTTTCTGGAGGTAAAATTGATTTACGTAACAGTACAGAAGCCTTAAGTGAAGTTTCTAGTTTATTAAAAGTACAACGTAAATTCGCAACCCAAAAGAAACCTTCAAAAAAGAACCACCACCAAAGAAATCGAAAAAGGTATTAGTACCAAGAATAATTAGGATTTCAGAAAACTTACTACTCATTAAAATCACTAAACATTGAAAACTTTTAAAATTGAAGGCGGACACCAATTAAAAGGGGCGATTCAGCCACAAGGCGCCAAAAACGAAGCGCTTCAAATTTTGTGTGCCGTTATATTGTCACCAGAAAAAATTACGATCCACAATATTCCAGATATTATTGATGTCAATAAGCTTATAATTTTATTAGGAAAGTTAGGGGTCAAAGTAGAAAAGTTAACTAAAGGCAGTTATTCTTTTCAAGCCGACGAAATTAATTTAGAGTATTTAGAAACAGAAGCCTTTAAGGAAGATGGACGTGGGTTAAGAGGTTCTATTATGATTGTAGGGCCACTACTTGCCCGATTTGGTAAAGGATACATTCCTAAGCCAGGAGGTGATAAAATTGGTCGCAGACGTTTAGATACACACTTTGAAGGATTTATTAAATTAGGTGCTAATTTTAGATATAACCGTGAGGATCACTTTTATGGCGTAGAAGCTAAAGAGTTAAAAGGAACTTATATGTTACTCGATGAAGCATCGGTAACAGGTACTGCAAATATTGTAATGGCTGCTGTGTTAGCCACTGGAACAACAACTATCTATAATGCAGCTTGTGAGCCCTATTTGCAGCAACTCTGCAAAATGCTCAATAGAATGGGCGCAAAAATTTCAGGAATTGGTTCAAACATGCTAACTATAGAAGGGGTTAAAGTTTTGGGAGGTACTGAGCACACCATGCTGCCAGATATGATTGAAATTGGTAGCTGGATTGGATTGGCTGCAATGACTAAAAGCGAATTAACAATAAAGAATGTAAGTTGGGATGATTTGGGAGTGATTCCAAATGTATTTAGAAAATTAGGAATTACTATCGAAAGAAAAGGGGATGATATTTTTATTCCTGCGCATACAGATGGATACGAAATTCAAAACTATATTGATGGCTCTATATTGACTATTTCAGATGCCCCATGGCCTGGATTTACACCGGATTTATTAAGTATTATTTTAGTTGTGGCAACACAAGCTAGAGGAAGTGTGTTGATTCATCAAAAAATGTTTGAAAGCCGTTTGTTCTTTGTCGATAAATTAATAGACATGGGAGCAAAAATCATTCTTTGTGATCCCCACCGTGCTTCAGTAATTGGGCATGATTTTAAATCGAGTCTAAAAGCAACGACTATGACCTCTCCAGATATTAGAGCTGGGGTCTCCTTACTAATTGCTGCACTTTCTGCTAAAGGCACTTCTACGATTCATAATATCGAACAGATCGATAGAGGCTATGAAAATATAGACGACCGTTTACGTGCTATTGGTGCTAAAATTGAACGTGTCGAATTATAAAGTGGACATCCTAAACAAGATTTACCCAAATAACCAATGAATTAAATACTATGAATTTAGAAAAAGATCTTCAGGAACGTAGCCAACACAGTTGTGAACTTTGTAAAGCAACCGAAAGTCTTTCTATTTACACAGTTCAACCTTCTAAAAAAGTAAATCTTACGGATAGTATCTATGCGTGTGAAACTTGTACATCACAGATCGAAAACTCAGATTTATTAAATCCTAACCATTGGCGTTGTCTAAATGACAGTATGTGGAGTGAGTTCCTTCCCGTTCAAGTCATTGCGTGGCGTATGCTTAACCGTGTGCTTTCTGCAGGCTGGTCTCAGGATTTATTAGATATGATGTATTTGGATGAAGAGCCATTGGAGTGGGCTAAAGCTCTTGGAGATGGCGTGGAAGAATCAACTAAAGTTATTCATAGAGATGTTAATGGTGTCATTTTAGAAGCTGGTGATAGTGTCGTTCTGATTAAAGATTTAAAAGTCAAAGGATCTAGTATGATCGCAAAACAGGGTACTGCTGTCCGAAGGATTTCATTAGATCACGATAATGAAACTTACATTGAAGGAAAAGTCGATGGAAAGCACATCGTGATTATCACTCAGTTTGTTAAGAAACTTTAATTCTTACCCAAGGCTTCTTTATAAGTCGAAAGACATCGCTCTCTCGCAAATTTATGATCCACCATTGGAGTAGGATATGTTAACTCTTGATAATCAGGCACCCATTTTTTAATGTATGTATGCTCTTTGTCAAAATTGGTAACTTGTGTAGTAGGATTAAAGATTCTAAAATACGGAGCCGCATCTACACCACAACCCGCTACCCATTGCCAATTACTCACATTGCTTGAAAGTTCAAAATCATGTAGTTTTTCAGCAAAATAAGCCTCTCCTAATCGCCAGTCAATCAAAAGGTGTTTACATAAAAAACTACCAACGAGCATGCGTACGCGATTGTGCATAAACCCTGTTTGATTTAGCTCTCTCATTCCCGCATCTACAAGGGGATATCCCGTATTTCCGTCACACCATTTTTTATATTCTTCGGGGTCATTACGCCATTTGATTGCGTCGTATTGAGGTTTGAAACTTTTGGTAACAGTGTGAGGAAAATGCCATAAAATTTGCATAAAAAATTCCCGCCAAATCAATTCTTTTAAAAATGTGTTGTTACTATGTTGAATGGCTTTGGAAACAATTTCTCGAACACTTACCGTTCCAAATCGTAAGTGAGGTCCTAATTTTGAAGTCCCATCAACCGCAGGAAAATTGCGCGTAGCTTCATAATTTTCAATGATGCTGCTTTCTACTCTATAAGGTGCGATTTTAACAGGGTTAGGCTCAAAGCCCATAGATTTTAAATCCTCCCAAGGAAAAGAATCTGATTTATAAGTATTCCTTAATAATGCTTCTGATTTGAAGGCGCTGCAATGATCGGCATTAAAAGCGGCTAACCATTTTTTTGAAAATGGCGTATAGACTTTGTAAGGAAGTCCATCGTCTTTAGTGATTTCATTTTGTTCAAAGATTACTTGATCTTTGAACGATTTAAACTCTATTAATTTTGTGCTTAGTAAATCTGAAATGATTTGATCTCGTGATAGGGCATAGGGTTCATAATCTCGATTGTAATGCACCGTTTTTACATTGTATTCAATTGTAAGTTGTTCAAATATATTTTCTGGAGTCCCGTGATAAACAGACAATCCACTGCCGTGTTTTTTCAGACTATTATCGATCGTTGTAAGCTGCTCATGAATAAACTCAACTCTTGCATCATTCTTCGGTAAAGAATCTAATATAGAGGAGTCAAAAATGAAAATTGGGAGTACATCTGTGTTATGCTTCAAAGCTTCATACAATCCATGATTGTCATGCAGTCTTAAATCTCTTCTAAACCAGAATAGGGAAACAGTTTTTTTCATTAATAGGTACCAAATAATTCAATTAATTTCTTTTGTCTATGAGCGAAAATTTCTTCCAATTTAGGTTTCACAATAAACGGATGAACGAGTTGCCCTAGCCATCCCATTGGAACTTTGTAGTCAATAATATCTTCCATTTCTACACCGCCTTCAATCGCTTTAATAAAATGTTTGTGATGCCAGAGAGCATACGGTCCAAAACGTTGCTCATCTACAAAATAATGTTGTTCTTTAACTTGGGTGATTTCTGTGACCCATTTTGTTTTAATTCCTAAAATTGGGGTTACTATGTATTGTATAATTTGACCTGGATACATAGGACGATCAGCCCCAGAAATGATATCAAAACTCATATACTCTGGAGTGATGGTTTTTAGGTTGGCAGGATTCGATAAAAAATCCCAAGCTTTTTCAACACTAATAGGGAAATTTTGCTTTTTATGTAGAGTGTAAATTTTCATACTTAATTATGTAATGCGATGTAAAAATTTAAAGAGGTTGCAAGTACTAGCCAAATACAATAGGGAAGTACGTAAAAACGCTTACTTTTTAGAGACTGTTTGTATGCAATTAAAAAATAAAACATCAACACCGTCAGAACGATGATATTGACCAATCCTAAAACAATGAGGTGTTGGTTGAAAAAAAAGTAATTCCAAACTACATTCAATACAAATTGGGTGCTGAACAAAAGGACCACTTTTTTAGATCGATTGATTTGAATTAAAAAAGTCATATAAAAAGAAAACAGGATCATAATACTGCTCCATGCCACTCCAAAAACCCAACCTGGCGGTGACCAAGGTGCTTGATTCAAGTTAATATACCATTCTGTACGTGGGCCATTGTTCATTAATAAACTTCCAATGGCAAGGGCACTAAAGTTAATAAAAAGAAAAAGGAGTAAACCTTTATAAAATTTCATTAGTTATTTAGTTTGTCAATTTCATCTAACAATCCCTGCGCTTCAGCATACTTAGCATCACTCCCTGATCGATTTGTAGTTGAAAGTTCGTGCCATTCCGACATTAACTTCTTGTAACGGTCTTGAAGTTTTTCAATTGGGGTTTTTGTTTTAAAAATTCCAAACATAACTTATTTTAATTGACGGGTTATTTTACTACTTAAAGGTTTCGTGATGGAATAAAAATAATCTACAAAGGCTCCTTTGTCATTGACTAAATATTTTTGAAAATTCCATTTCACAGAAGTACTTTTTATTCCATTTAAATCTTTATCTGTTAACCACTTGTAAAGTGGGTGTTGGTTATCTCCTTTAACGTCGATTTTCTCAGTCATTAAAAAAGTTACTCCATAGTTTTTTGAACAAAAAGACTGAATTTGATCTGCAGAACCAGGTTCTTGACTGCCAAACTGGTTGCATGGAACTCCTATGACCATCAATTTATCTTGATAGGTGTCATATAGTTTCTGAAGGTCTGCATATTGCCCAGTAAATCCACATTCAGAAGCAACATTTACAAATAGTATGTATTTTCCTTTGTAGTCGTTTAGATCGATGGTATTGCCATCAAGACTGTTAATTTCTATTGAGTATAAAGACATGTTTTGGTTCTTTTTTATTTGTGAATTAGTTGTAATTGAAGCTAGAAATAGGGTTAATAAAACCACTAGTTTTGATGGGTACATTTGTTATAATTTTAAGGAAACAATTCCGCAATCTAGATTAAAAACCTGACCAGAAATTGATTTAGAAACATCAGACAAAAGGTATGTTGCCATGGCAGCAACCTCAGTTGGTTCAAGGTATTTTTTCAAAGGATGTCTTTGAATCGTACTTTCAACCATGCGTTCGTTTCTCAAAAATTTAGCAGCCAACTCAGTGTCAGTGATTGTTGGCGCAATAGCATTTACTCTAATTTTAGGAGCTAAATCAGCAGCAAGGGATTTTGTCAATCCTTCAACAGCAGACTTTGCAGTAGCAATACTGGCATGAAATGGCATCCCTAATTTTGTAGCAACAGTGCTAAATAAAACAATTGATGCAGACTCGCTTGTGGCGAGCGCTTTAGTGTATGCTTGAATACACTTCACTGCTCCAATGACGTTTATCTCAAAATCAGTTTTAAAGTCATCAATACTTAATCTGTTAAAAGGTTTCAGATTGATACTTCCTGGACAGTATATCAAACCATCTGTCGCTTCAATTTCGGGTAAATCATCTGTTAATACGTCACATGTGAAATGGGACAAGTTGGCATGTTGAATATCCGGAGATGTTCGACTGATGTTGACAACTTGGTGGTCGCTAAGGAGATTTTCTGTAATGGCTTTCCCAATACCTTTACTTCCTCCAATAATAATAATTTTTTTCATGCTTGTAACGGACGGCCTTTTAAACGTTTTTCAATTTTTTGTTTGATTGCTGTTAAGCGTTTCATTAAATCCATTAATTGAGGATCTTTAGAGGTCTTATAAATTTCATTAACCCCCAATATTAACGCTTTGACTTCTCTTGATGCTTCGATACGTTCACTCGTTGTTTTGAATGTGAGTGGTTTTTGTTCGAATGCTTCTGCTTGTTTTACAACATCCATAGTTATAGTTTTAAATAATTTTGTAATTCAGCAATTTTTGCTGTGGTATTAAAAGCGCCACCATAAAAAGCGGTCACAGTTGCAGAGGTATCGTCTTTGATCCCTCTGGAGGACACACAAAGATGTTTTGCGTCAATAATGACTGCAACATCCTCGGTTCCCAAAATGCCTTTTAATTCTTCTGCAATTTGATTGGTTAAGCGTTCTTGAACCTGTGGGCGTTGTGCATAATAATGTACAATGCGGTTTAGTTTTGACAATCCAATTACTTTTCCTGCTGATATATAGGATATATGTGCCTTTCCAATAATTGGCACAAAGTGGTGTTCGCAATTTGAATAAAATGTGATGTCCTTTTCTACCAGCATTTGATTATATTGATATTTATTATCAAATAACGCTACTTTTGGTTTGTTTTTAGGGTTTAATCCAGAAAATATTTCATCAATATACATTTTTGCAACACGTTCTGGTGTACCTTTTAGAGAATCATCCGAAAGATCTAATCCTAAAACATCCATTATTTCTTCAAATAAAACGGCTATTTTCTTTTTCTTTTCACCATCAGAAAGCTTGAAAGCATCCTTTTTCATAGGAGTTTCTAGACCTGTAAACAGATGATCATCCCCAATTTCGTGGTTTGAAAAACCATTTAATAGGTTTTCATTTTCTATAGTAACTTTAGTATTCATATAATTTTTTAACGCTTAGATATTTTATTGTGAGTTATTTGTCGCTGCCTCGAACATTTGAATCTTCCAGATTCAAAGGACCGCAGTTTTTGATGTTTTGTTTTTCTGCCTTGTACTCGTGCACGCCACAATCTAAAACTTTTTGGTTTCATTTGAGTGCGCATCAGCTTGATCACTTCTTGTTCGTTCAGTTTAAACTGATGTTCAATAGCTTCAAAAGTGGTTCGGTCTTCCCAAGCCATTTCAATAATTCGATCAATTTCTATCACCCCTAAATTCATAATGCAGGTATTTTATATTGTTCGTCAAATTGAACCTTTTCTTTTAATAAAGATCTTAAAAAATTCTTATTTTCATAAAAATTCTTTGATTTTTTAAAATGTATAAACTTTCCTTGAGCGTGGATGCTCATACCGTCTGTTTTGTAAAGTACTAAATGGTAAAAAGGAATGGCCCATGTGAAATTTTTGTGACCCTTTGTGATGTGTACCAAAATGCCATTTTTGCGCATTTCAATATTCGCATAATTCAAATCAGAGACAGTATTTAAAATTGGATTCAAGTTAGGACTAACCTTGTCAACAATCATTCGCTTTGAACCCACACCACGACGTTTGATCGCTTCAAAAAATGTGTAAGGTTTTCCAACAAAATTATCAAATAATTCTTTGTGTTCCTTGTTGTAGTATGTTGTATCTAGAACCAATAGTAATGTTTAGGTATCAAACATACACAATGTTCAATCATTTAAAATAACAATTAAACAAATATTAACATTTTTTATGGGTGATTAAAAATTCTCGGTGGTTTCAATGACTTGAGACGCTCTTAATTTCATGGCAATTAACTCGTCAGTTGAGAATTTATTGAGCACAGAATACATCATTTTCATTCGGTGATTAGTTGCCAATTGAGAGCGTTTATCATCTAGGAAATTCCAATATAAACTGTTAAAAGGGCACGCATTTTCTCCCAAGCGTTCTTTGACGTTATATTTACAACCACTGCAATAATTACTCATTTTATTGATGTAACTACCAGATGAAACATAGGGTTTTGTAGCGATCAATCCTCCATCCGCAAATTGACTCATTCCGCGGGTGTTGGGAAGTTGTACCCACTCCAAAGCATCAATGTAAATACCCAAATACCAATCGTCAACTTCATCGGGATTGGTTTGAGTTAATAATAAATAATTGCCAGTGATCATTAACCGTTGGATATGATGAGCATAGGCGTTGTCTAATGAGTTATTAATTGTTTTACTCAAGCAATTCATTTTTGTTTCCCCTGTCCAAAAGAACTCTGGAATGGCATGGTGATTGTCAAGTGTATTCAATGTTTTGTATTCAGGCATTTGTGCCCAGTACATACCACGCATGTATTCGCGCCAGCCAATCACTTGCCTAATAAATCCTTCCACTTGAGATATTGAAATTTCTTCGTAATTAGCTCGGTAATGCACCAAAACAGCATCCACAATTTCTTTGGGACTGATCAATTTTAGGTTCATTGCAAACGATAGGCGGGAGTGGAATAAATACACTTCCTCATTGTGCAAGGCATCCTGATAATCCCCAAAATGAACCAATAAATTTTGATTAAAGTAATCCAATTGATCTAGCGATTGTTTTCTGTTTATAGGATATGAAAATGTAGTAAGATCAAATCGACCTATGGTATCAATACTACAATTGTTTATCGTTTTTAGTATGTCACTAACAGGATTTTTAAAATCTAAAAATGGAGGGATTTCAGGTGAACCTTTCCATTTATTACGGTTGCTTTTGTCATAATTCCATTCGCCACCTTCAGGCTGCACTCCGTCCATCAATATGTGATGTTTTTTACGCATATACCTGTAAAAACGTTCCATTAAAAACTGTTTTTTCCCTTCATAAAACACAGATAATTCGTCACGTTTGGTGTAGAAATGTTCCGTATCAAATTCGGCAATTGGAATTGAAAGTGTATTGCAGAAAGATTTAAGTTGTGCGTCTAATCGGTACTCATCTGGTGACTGGTACTCAAATGTTTCAATCCCAAGAGTGGTTATGATGTCATTGAGGTTGTCTTCAAGATTTTGAAGGTTGGCTGTGTCATCTAAAGTTAAATAAACAACTTTGTGCCCTTGAGCTTCCAACTGTTTAGAAAATTCGCGCATGGCAGCGAAAAACCCCACGACCTTTTGAATGTGGTGTTTAACATAATCTGTTTCTTGACGCATTTCAAACATACAATAGACATTTGATTCTGAAACAGATTCATACCATGAATGCTGTATGTTAAGTTGATCTCCAAGTATAAGACGAAGTGTTTTCATTTTAAATAAAATTTATTTGAAGTTGTAGTACCCATTTTTTAAATAACAGAATTAAACTAAGCTGTTTTTTTTCGTTGACTACTACATTTTTTACTACAATATTTGACAGATTCCCAATTTTTCTCCCATTTCTTTCGCCATGTAAATGGCCGTTGACATTGTACGCAAATTTTGGTAGGGAGAAATGTTTTTTTCAATGTAAATATGGCTTTATTTCTTTGGACGTTGGTATTCGATACGTTGCTTCAAAGAAGGTAACGCATATCCGTCTAAGCCATTAATCGCAACAACATTAGCTTTGGCTAAATCGACAAACCCATCGGGTTCAACAATATCATCTTTAATATATAAATCCTTGATTTCAGCTATTAGTTGGATGGTGTTGTTGGCTTTAATTAAATACTCCTCACAATAGGTGAGAGCCATTTGGATCGGTGCCCCTTTTACAAAAGGCGCATGCCAATCGTTTTTGTATTCTTCTTCGAGTTTAGTAATGTCAAATTCTGAAACGCCTTTATCATATTTAGCAGAAGTGTGGTGTGCTTGCTCAATAATATCTAGGTGGATATGATTTACAGTAAACTGCCCTGTTTCTTTGATGTTTTCGTACGTATTTCTTGGCACGTCTGAAACGGGTCTAAAAACAATCCCTAGTAATGGAGGATTGGATCCTAAATGGGTTACAGAACTAAAAACAGCAACGTTTGGTGTGCCATCATTTGATTTGGTTCCAATAAGATTAGCCGATTTAAAACCGGAACAACTGTTCATCATGTTTATTCTGTAAACATGGTCTAAATCATCAAAATCTTGCCGTCTTAAGTGTAACATTTAGTAATTATTAAATTGGTTAATTTTTACAGCAGATGCTTTTAAATCAAACATTAAGTTATACAACCCAAAAAAAGTACGGTTGATGTAAATAAAATGTTTAGAACCACGGTTGCCGTTAAACTTTCGGAGTTCGGTGCTTTTGCTGTATCGTTGAGCTAAGTTTCTTATTTTATCAAAAAAATCAGGGTTAGAAAAATCAAATATAGGATCATGAAAAGGCATTGTAAATACACTCAGCAATTCATGAAACATTTCAGTAAAAAACACTAATTCTTCAGGTGTATCTGTAGGAGTTAAAATTTCTAATTCATAAAGTTTTTCTTTGAACAACACTGGGTTGTCAATGATTTTCTTGTCTGATAATTCAAAGTAAGGAATGTAAAATTCATCGGGTATGGACTTCATACATCCAAAATCTAAAGCAATGAGTTGTGCATCTTGATTAATTAAAAAATTCCCAGGGTGGGGGTCTGCATGTACTTTTCTGAGGGTGTGTATTTGAAACATATAAAAGTCCCAAAGTGCCTGTCCAAGTTGGTTAGCCTTGTCTTTATCTGTATTGTATTTTGCAAATTCAGAAAGGTGTTCCCCTTTCATAAAATCCATCGTGATAATACGATCTGAAGAGTAATCTTCGTAATATTCAGGAAATAATAAATTAGGAATATGAACGCAGTCGTTTGCTATTTTTTTGCTTTGTGAAATTTCAAGATTGTAATTTGTTTCCTCTACCAATTTATCTTCTACTTCTTGGAAATATTTGTCAGAATCTTTTCCTTTGATATTAAACATTTTTACAGCAATAGGCTTCACCATTGCCAAATCTGATTTAATACTATCTGCAACTCCGGGATATTGTATTTTAACCGCTAATTGCTTTCCGTCTTTTTCGGCCTTATGAACCTGTCCAATACTCGCTGCATTGACAGATTCTGAATCAAATTCATCAAATATTTGATTGGGGTGTTGTCCAAAATATTTTTTAAATGTTTTGATGACTAGAGGAGAGGATAGTGGGGGGACAGAAAATTGTGCTAAAGAAAATTTATCTACGTAGGCTTGTGGTAAAATACTTTTTTCCATACTGAGCATTTGTGCTACTTTCAAGGCACTTCCCTTCAGTTGTTTTAACCCAGTATAAATATCTTCAGCGTTGTTTTTATTAAGATTTTCTTTAGCCTGTTGTTCTGTTTTGGTGATTTTTTCACCGTAATATTTCAGATAATTAACACCCACCTTAGCACCCGTTGAAACGAGTTTTCCAGCGCGTTGTATTTTTGAAGTTGGTATTCTATCAATTGACTTCATATTAATTCATACTAATTTTTTCCTTGATTAAAAATTTCCCTAAATCTATAACACTTTTAAGCGGTGAGATGTTGATTAAATCAAAACTTGCATTGATTGATTTTTCAATAAAAATATCTGTTTTCTCAAAGGAGGTCGAAGTGTCATCTAGCCAGAACTTTAACGTTAGCATCAGTTGAATCCAGTAGGTTTCTTGAACCACACTGTCTTTAATTTGTTCTAGCTGTTTGTTTTTGATTTGTAAGACTTCAATATCTAACTCATCGATATAGTCTAAAAATTTAGAACGTAATCCTTTAAGTTTTTTTAAGTTTTCAAGTTTGTTACAGCTTTCGTTTAGGGCATATACAACATAACTTCTGTTGGCAGTTAAATTTTCAAAAAAAGTAAAATAGAAACTCAACAATTGGTTTCTAGAGTCGTATGTAGGGTAGTCTTTACTTGATTCTAAGGTCTCTTTTGTGTTTGTAAAAAAAAGACTGAATATCGTGCTTTCTAAGGTTTCAAAGTTTGCGAAAATTTTATAAAAATCAGCTTCCTCAAAGCCGTTAGATTTGGCAAAGGTGTAAATTGATTTTGGAGCGTGATTATGTTCTAAAACATACTCCATATAAAGTTTTACAAGTGAGTTTTGTGTGGGTGTATTTTTTTTTGCCATAACATTTATAGATTATGACGTAAAAATACATCTTGTTTAATAAATCAAATATATAATTAAACAAATATTAACATTTATCATCGCAACAATTGTCGCTTTTTACCAGCTTACAACTAAACACAGCTAGAAACATTCCTATAAAAGGAGCGGTTAGATATACCCACAAGTGTGTAAAATTCCCAGAAGCAAGTGCAGGAGCTAAGGATCGAATAGGATTCATCGATGCTTTTGTTAATGGCCCAGCAAACATAGCCTCTAAAAGAATGACACTACCAATTGCAATTCCTGCAATAGGACCAATTTCTTTGCTGCCTGTAGAGACATTAATAATAACTACCATTAAGAAAAAACTTAATAGCAACTCAATAATAAAGACTTTCATCGGCTCTATGGAAGGTATTGTGGCGCCCAAATCACTTTCAGGAAATAGAAAGAGCAACACTAAAGAAGCAGCGATGGCTCCTATAAATTGAGATCCTATATATTTTGGTACTTCATTCCAACTGAATTTTTTAGCCACTGCAAAGCCAACAGTAACTGCGGGATTAAAATGAGCTCCAGAAATATCTCCAAAAGCATAAATCATGGCCATCACAATAAGACCCCAAGTAATAGCTATTCCTGGATGGGTGATTGTTCCGCCTGTAAAATCATTGATCACCATGGCACCACAACCACAAAAAATCATGCTAAAGGTTCCTATAATTTCAGCAATGTATTTTTTCATTTTATTTTTTTTTCAAAGATACAACCTAATTTTCTTATTTATTGAGTTATAAATTTTACTAAATTGTTAATAAATATAGACACTAATAAAGTTCCAATGTTTGACTGTGTGTTTTCGTAATAAATGCCATTTCTTTTTTACAGTTTCATAAAATCACCCATTCTCTTTTGAAGGACATCCACTACGTAAAAAAATAAACTTCTCTAAAAATGTCTATTTTTTTAACCATACACAACACTTCAAAGTGTCTTAAGATCTCCTTTTCAGCAATACATTACCACTACATTGTATAATAATAAAGATGATTTCAAACGCTTTATGATTTTTGTAAAACCTAAATGTTATCAGTTTATTGAACTTGAATTTGTCAAATCACTTAAAATCAATACGGTTTTTTATTTTGTATGTTTTTTGTAGTGCTTTTTTTGTCATTTATACAGTGCTTAGTCCCTATATTTAACAACAGTATAATTGGGCATAAATTAAATTATTAGTTACTACGACATTATTAAATAAATCAAATTATGAAAAACACCTTTTTAAGAATAGTTCTTTTTTTAATTACAACCAGCGTTTTTGCTCAGGCAGATAAAGTTACAGTTGTTAACAATGAAAATGGAATGAAATTAGTTGTGAATGGAGAAGACTTCATGATCAATGGAATGAACTGGGATTATTTCCCGATTGGAACCAATTATTCCTATAGTTTATGGAAGCAATCTGATGATGTGATTAAGGCAGCATTGGATGCAGAAATGGGCTTGCTAAAAAATATGGGAGTCAATGTGATAAGACAATACACAGGAGTACAGCCAAAATGGATTCAATATATTTATGAAAATTACGGTATTTATACGTTGTTAAATCATTCTTTCGGTCGTTATGGTCTTACTATAAATGGCGCTTGGGTTCCCGTTACTGACTACAGAGATCAAGCAACTCAAGAGTTGTTAATATCTGAAGTAACTACATTGGCAGAAGATTATAAGGACACACCTGGATTATTAATGTTTCTTTTAGGAAATGAAAATAACTACGGTCTATTTTGGGCTGGTGCTGAAACAGAAGACTTTCCAGACGAAGAAGAAAAAAGAGATTTTGTTGGCGAAGAGCGTGGAAGACCCATGTATAAACTCATGAATGATGCTTCTATTAAAATGAAAAGCATTGATTCCTCTCATCCTATAGCAATTTGTAACGGAGATGTTTTATTTATAGATATCATCGCCGAAGAATGTAAAGACATTGATGTTTTTGGAACTAATATGTATCGTGGGTCTTCTTTTACAGATGCATTTAAGACGGTTAAAGAAAAATTAGATATGCCGATTATGTTAACTGAATTTGGTGCAGATTCTTTTAACGCTTTAGATAATGCTGAAGACCAAAAAATGCAGGCCTATTACATGGTTTCAAATTGGAAAGATATTTATGATAATGCCGCCGGTCTAGGGAAATCAGAAAATGCAATTGGTGGATTTACATTTCAATTTAGTGATGGTTGGTGGAAGTTTGGACAAACTAAAAACTTAGAAGTTCATGATAACAATGCCTCATGGTCAAATGGGGGATATCAACTTGATTTCGCACCGGGTGAAAACAACATGAACGAAGAGTGGTTTGGTATTTGTGCAAAAGGCCCTACTAATTCAAGAGGACTTTATACACTGTATCCACGTGCATCTTATTACGCATTAAAAATAGCTCATCAATTAAATCCTTATGAAGAAGGTGTTACATCTGATTTTGTTAAATCACACTTTGATAACATCGAATTAATGGATGCAGTTCTTCGAGCAAGAGGAGATAAAGCTGCTTTAGGTGGCAATGAAAAAATCAAACTAAGCAATTTAAGAGCTGAGTTTACAACCTTCAATACAGGCGGTACACTTATTACAACCCCTGATAATGCAGACCCTAATACAAATGGATATCCAAACGAGCTAGGATTTGATCACATGCAATCTTATTTTATTGGAGTTGAAGGAAACCCTTCTTCTAATATGCGTGCCAATGTAAATTTCAACATTCTAGGTCATGTCGCTGAAAATCCAATAGATGAAATCTTTTACGAAAATGTAGGGCGTCCAATTACCGTCAATACTGACGAAGGAAACGTGAATATTACAGATCCAAACAGAGTGAGAATTTACAATGCTGAATTTGACTGGAATGCTAAAGATTTTAATTTAAGAGGTTTTTATAGAACGGGGCATTACCACTGGGCTTATGAAGGAGATTTCTTTAACTTGTACAGAGAAGCAAATTACGGGCCTAACTTAGATCTATATAATGGAGAAATTTCAGGAATTGAATTTGATGCAAAAGGAGCTTTAAATGGTTTAAAAGCCGCTTTTGGACCACAACTTTGGTGGGGAGCGAATCCAGCGGTTCTTTTAAAGTACGGAAGAAATCTAGGAAATTGGGGTGTAACTGCTGTTTACCACGAAGATATTGATGATGTAGGTAGAGCCGTGACTTCAATTGCAATACCACTTCCAAAAACACGTAGAGTTACTTTACATGCCGAAAGAAAATTTGGTGCTTTTAATTTTGAAATCGGAGGTATATGGGGTGGACAACCTTTAAACGGTCGTAAATTTCAAATAGCAGAAGGAACGACTGATAACTATGTTATTTATACAGACGAAATTAATGAAAAAGACAACTGGGGTGCCAAAGCGAAGCTGACTTATGAAAAAGGTCCCATTAAATGGTATGCTCAAGGGGCAAGCATGGGCTTAGTTGCTAATGGAGGAGCTGATCAAACACAAACATTCACAGGTTGGAAATTAAAGGATACAGGAAGCGGTAACCAAAACAACTTCCTTTCTGGATTCGCTTATACTTTTGGTGATTTTCAAATCGCACCTAACTTTTTATGGCAAAAACCAATTGTTGCTGCCATGCCAAACGATTTAAACGGAGGAGCTGGACGTCTAAGAAATGTTCAAGATGATCCGTTTGCGGTAAGAGCCAACAGAGAAACTACAGCTGGTGAGCTCTTATTATCTTACGATCCTACACCAGGTACTTGGATGTACGAATGGGACAACGATAGAGCTGAAGACGCAAAATTCGCCTTCAATCTTGGTTTTGTATTCCGTCACCATCCAACCGCTCAAGATGCAGCAGTTGGATTCTTAGCAAATCGTACCTCTTTTGCGTTTCCAAACGCCGCTCCTGCACAAGATTTATGGGAAGCACACTCGCGAATTGTCTCTAAGCTAAGTCCAGACCTTGGATTTATAGCCAACCTTTATGCAGGTAACGCACAAGCAAATGGTAGCGACGATCGTTTAATAGAACGATTTGGTGGAGATGTTCGATTAATTTATAACAAATTAAAACTAACCCATACCATAAAGTTTAATGATTGGGGACCTTTTGATTACCACAGAGATTTTAACTTAACGTACCCTGTACAGTTAATGTTAGACTTATCGACTACCTTAGGAAAACCAGACTGGTTTATCCTTCCAAATACGCAAGTAGGAGTTCGTGGAACATGGCGTTCATTAAATCAAAACTCTCCAAGATTTTCTCCTAATTTCGTACCACCCAATACGTACCCAGCAGTACCACCAATCAGTTCTGTAGGGTTTCCTAATGGAAGCGAATGGGAAATTAGAACATACATTCATATTAATATCGGAAAATAAAACACTGTAAAAATGAAAAATATAAAATTTATGTATTCCAAAATTACACTCCTCACAGGATTACTTTTTGTAATTACAATGAGTTGTGAAAGAGATACTTCTGATCAAGCAGAATTTGCAACTCTCTCTAAAACAGGAGAGATTTTTACAGATTCTCCAATAGGACTTGGGAGTGATTTCTACTTTCCATACTTAGGATCCAAAGCAACCGCTTGGTCCGTTGATGAAAATGAAGGCTATGAAAGCGCTGCTTCTATGCGTTTTGATGTACCAAATGCAAATGATCCAGATGGAAGTTACGCAGGTGGTATTCTTAGAGTTGATGGATCAGGGCGTGATCTTACAGAATTCGATGCACTTACCTTTTGGGCAAAAGCTTCACAAGGCGTTGTTATTGGAGAAATAGGATTTGGTCAAGACTTCGGGTTAAACCAATATCAAGTCAATGAAACAAACGTAAACTTAAGTACAAACTGGGTAAAATACGTTATTCCAATTCCAGACCCTTCAAAACTATTTGATGAAAGAGGAATGTTTTGGTATTCAGCAGGAACTCAAAACACAGGTGGATCTGGTTATACATTCTGGATTGACGAATTAAAGTTTGAAAAACTAGGAACCATTGGTCAACCAAGACCAGCAATTGCAAATGGTCAAGATATTGTACAAGATGCCTTTGCAGGAATTAATCTAGAAGTAACCGGACTTACACAAACATTCAACTTGGGTTCTGGTCTTAACAAAACAATTAATATAGCTCCAAGTTACTTTGACTTTTTATCTTCAGACCCTAGTTTGGCATTCGTCGATCAAGTTGGAGTTATCAGTGTTAATAATGGTACAGCAGTTATTACAGCTAGTTTAGGAGGCGTTGAGGCTCAGGGCTCAATGACAATTAATACAGTGGGTGGGTTTGACGTTGCACCAACTCCTACACGAAACCCTAACGATGTAATATCTCTTTTTAGTGATAGCTATACAAACGTTCCGGTGGACTTTTTTAACGGCTATTGGGAGCCTTTTCAAACAACATTATCCAACGATTTTGTAGTGAATGGTAATAATATGATCAACTACACTAACTTTAATTTTGTAGGAAATCAATTTTCAAATCCTACTGTAGATGCTACAGATTTTCCTAACCTACACATTAATATCAATTTACCAGAAGTACCTTCTAATCTTGACCTTTTAATTACCTTGAAAGATTTTGGTGCGGATGGAGTTGATGGTGGAACTGATGATACAACTCAACAAGTATTTTTTAATGGTTCTGATTTTGTGGCTGGAGAATGGAGGACTTTAGAAATCCCAATCTCTCTAGCGAACAAAAATAACATGGGACAGATTATTTATGAAAATGTTAATGGATCTTCGTTAACAGAGCTTTATGTAGATAATATTTATTTCTATAGAGGAAACTAGATTATTATAAATTTAAAAAAATCAAAACATGAATAAAATAAATAAATATAAAATGAGGATTCAAACATTACTATTGAAGTCTTTTGTTTTTGCATCAATTCTTACACTTTCAAATTGTTCTAACGACGAAACTCAAACAGTAGCATCGTTCACAAATTTAGTTATGGCAGATGAGTTTGATGTAGAAGGCGCTCCTAATTCTGAAATTTGGAACTACGATATAGGTACAGGATTTGATGGATGGGGTAATAATGAATTACAATATTACACAGACCGCTCAGAAAATGTAACTGTACAAAATGGTTTATTAGTAATTTCTGCGATTCAAGAGGATTATAATGGTTCTTCCTTTACATCAGCTAAACTACTTACCAAAGGAAAATTTTCTCAAGCTTATGGACGTTTTGAAGCACGTATTAAAGTTCCCGGAGGATCAGGTCTCTGGCCTGCATTCTGGCTCTTAGGAGAGAATATTGATGTAGATGGATGGCCTCAATGTGGGGAGATTGACATTATGGAGTACCGCCGACAAGAGCCTACAAAAGTAAGTGGGTCTATTCATGGACCAGGGTATTCTGGAGAAACAATCCCGCAAGGACAAGTAACCAAAAGTTATGACTTAGGAAATGACCGCTATGATGCTGGATTCCATGTTTTCGGAATTGAGTGGAGCCCAGACTATATTAATTATTACATAGATGATGTATTGTACAATCAAATCACACCTTCAGATATTGTTGTAACTCCAGCAGATGCTGTTTACACTCTTAACGATGGCGTTGCAGCGACGGATGATACAGAAGCTATTGAACCGACAGATGTGACAGGTGATTGGGTTTTTAACAAACCTTTTTATATCGTCATCAATTTAGCTGTTGGAGGGAATTTCCCAGGAAGTCCTGCTAGTGGAGAGACGTTTCCACAAAACATGCTTGTAGATTACGTAAGAGTATATAAACAATAGTAACAACTAATAAAAAAGACAATGAAAAATTTAATTAAAACATTAAAAAAAGTTTCACTACTTATATTGGCAATCAGTTTTATGGGTTGTGATGATGATGAAGCAGTTTTACCACAACTTACAGCTGGTTTTACACACACGATTAATGCGAATACAGGAACAGTAACCTTTATCAACACATCCATAAACGCCTCATCATACGCATGGGATTTTGGAGATGAAAGTTCTTCTGCACTTATCAACCCTGTGAACGTATATGCTAACGGAACTTACTTGGTAGTTTTAAAAGCATCCAATGTCGCTGGAGCATTTGACATCTTTTCGGATGAAATCACAATTTCAACTACTGAAGTTGTAGGGACTTGTGATGCCGAAACAGCAGAGTCACTTTCTGCCTCCGACTTGAATATTACATTTATGTCAGATCCAACCACTACTGTTGTGAATGATGGAGCTACATTTGAGTGGATAGACAATCCAGATTTTGAAAATGATGTAAACACGTCTTGTAAAGTTGGACAAATCACAAAATTAGGAATCAATCCTTGGGATAATAATCAGATTGATTTAGATGCGAAATTAGATTTCAATACAAACGAAGGCTTAAAACTAAAAGTATGGTCTGCGAGACCAAATACAGAAGTAAGAATCAAGTTAGAAGAGATTGGAACACCCGCAAATAATGTTGAACAATTTTTAACGACTACAGTAACTGAAGGATGGGAAGAATTGAGCTTTGCTTTTACAAGTGCTGACAGTGATAAGTATAATAAAATAGTTCTTTTCTTTGATTTGAATGCAGCTAATACAGACACCTATTATATGGATGACTTAATGCTTTATGGCAATGGCGGCGGCGGCGGCGGTGCTTGTGTTGCAGAAACAACTGAATCTTACAGTGCTTCAAACCTTAACATGACATTTCAAACTGATCCATCTGCTGATTTTATTTCTGACGGTGCTGGGTTCTCTTGGATTGATAATCCAGATTATGACAATGCTGTCAACAGCTCATGTAAAGTGGGTAAAGTTGTAAAGCAAAATGCCAACCCATGGGATAATAACCAATATGATTTAGATGCAAAACTAGATTTTGATGCAAACACTGGCTTAAAAATTAAAGTATGGTCAGCAAGACCGAATACAGAAGTTAGATTGAAGTTAGAAGAAATTGGAAATGCAAGTAACAATACCGAACAGTTTTTAACCACCTCTGTGACTAGTGGATGGGAAGAATTGACATTCCCTTTTACTGCTGCTGATAGTAATAAATTTAATAAGGTTGTTATTTTCTTTGATTTAAACGCAAACAACACTGACACCTACTATTTTGACGACTTAAAACTATACGGTTCCGGCGGCGGCGGTGGCGGCGGTGGTTCTTATAACCTTACGCTTCCTATTGATTTTGAATCATCTGGATATGGGGCTAGTTGGTCATGGAATGTTTTTGAGAATTCTTCCAATCCAGCAATTGAATTTGTTTCAAATCCAAACTCATCAGGAATAAACAACTCAGCTACTGTGGCTAAATTTACAGCACTTCAATCTGGGAACCCTTGGGCTGGTACTGAAGTTGCACATGGAGAAATGGGGATTACATGGGATCTTTCTGCTTCAAATGACATCATTAAAATTATGGTTTACAAAACTGTAATCAGTGATGTTGGAATTAAATTAGTCAATCCAAGTGGAGGCGCACAAGTAGAAATAAAAGTTGCAAACACTGTAATTAATGCATGGGAAGAACTAACATTTGATTTTAGCAGTCGTATTGGAAATGGACAAGATGGCTCAACAAATATTGATCAGATTGTTGTATTCCCAGATTTCAATGCTAGAACCTCCGATAATGTGATCTATTTTGACAACATAACATTTCAATAAAATTTTCATAAGGCTAGAGCAAAAATCCCTAGCCTTATTTTTTTAATCATTAATACTGCATCAATATCGAATGTAAATAATATATCCTTAAAAGAAATGCTATAGTTTTCTTTTATCAAGATAAATGAAATAAAATAGGAATAAAAAGTTAATGGTTAAGATATTTATAACGACCCTTTTTTATTTTTGAAATCTCAAATTAACTAATATTAACCAATCAACTCTAAGCAGTTAAACGATATTAAAGAATTATAAACTTCGGATGATCATCAAGCGAAGTTTATTGACAAAAAATTAAATGACAAAAAAAACTATTTTTTCAGGAAAAAATAAAGATGCAAATCAGGGTAAAGACATTGAAGGAACTTTGGTTCATATAGACAACGAAGTCTATTACAAGATTTCTAATAGTGACAAAATGAGACCATTTTTTATGAGCATTGTTAGTGATTCAAACCACTGGATGTTTATATCAAGTAATGGAAGTTTATCCGCAGGTAGAAAAAACTCTGAATTTGCTTTATTTCCTTATTATACAGATGACAAAATAACCGAAGCTTCTGAAATTACAGGAAGTAAATCTATTTTTCAAGTAGTCAAAAATGATGAAATTCATTTATGGGAACCTTTTTCCGATCGTTTTGCTGGAAAATATAAAACCACTCGAAATTTATACAAAAACGAGTATGGTAATAAAGTTTTATTTGAAGAAATTAATCACGATTTAGAACTGACCTTTCAATACCAATGGAATTCTACTAATACTTTTGGGTTTATAAAAAAATCTAAGCTCATTAATACTGCAGCTACTAAGGTTGAAGTTAATGTATTAGATGGAATTCAGAACATTTTACCCTATGGAGTTGGAAGCGATTTACAGAATGCAAGTAGTAATTTAGTAGATGCATACAAACGTAGTGAGTTGGAACAAAGTTCAGGTTTAGGAATCTATGCCTTAAGTGCAATCATTGTCGATAAAGCAGAGCCTAGTGAAGCTTTAAAAGCAAATATCGTTTGGTCTTTAGGTTTAGAGAATTCTAAATATTTATTATCCTCATTACAACTTGATAGTTTTAGAAAACAACATGAAATTTTAGAAGAGACGGATGTCAAAGCTGAAAAAGGCGCTTATTTTGTGAACTCTCAAATTGTGTTGTCTCCACAAGAAGATAAAGAATGGTTGCTTGTCGCAGAAGTCAATAAAAACCATTCCGCAATTGCAAAGTTGATCAACAAAATTAAAACCAACGATGGTTTATGGGAACTGATCCATCAAAAAATTGAGAAAGGAACTACACGATTAATCGCTTTAAATGCTGCTTCTGATGGATTACAACTATCGGCAGATAAATTCAAAGACACGCGTCATTTCTCAAATACCTTATTCAATATTATGAGAGGTGGGATATTTGATGATAATTATCAGATTGAAAAATGGGATTTCAAAAACTATCTTTCAAAAGCCAATAAAAAAGTTGCGAGAACCACTGAAGAAAATATTGAGAAACTTCCAGAAAAATTCACCCTATCGGTACTACAAGAGCTCGCACATGAAGTTGATGATACGAACTTCAGACGTTTGTGTTTTGAATATATGCCGTTAAAATTCAGCCGACGTCATGGAGATCCGAGCCGTCCTTGGAATAAATTCTCTATCAATACAAAAAGTGAAATTGATGGCTCAAAAATTTTAGATTACGAAGGAAACTGGCGTGATATCTTCCAAAACTGGGAAGCCTTAGCGCATTCATATCCTGCGTTTATTGAAAGCATGATCCATAAATTCTTAAACGCAACCACATTTGATGGCTACAATCCATACCGTGTGACCAAAGGTGGCTTTGATTGGGAAACTATTGAGCCAGACGATCCTTGGTCGTACATCGGGTATTGGGGGGATCACCAAGTGATTTACTTGCTCAAATTTTTAGAATTTATTGAAAGCCATCAGCCTGGTAAATTAGCAACTCTTTTTGATAAAGATTTGTTTGTCTATGCAAACGTTCCTTATAAAATCAAGAGCTATGATGCCTTGCTTGAAAATCCAAAAGATACTATTGAATTCGATGAAGCATTAGATCATAAAATTAGAGAACAACGCGTAGAGCTAGGAGCCGACGGTGCCTTGCTTCGCGATGAAAATAGATTTATTGTAAAAGTTAATTTTATTGAAAAAATACTAGCTACTACTTTAGCTAAACTTTCAAACTTTATTCCAGAAGGCGGAATTTGGATGAATACGCAACGTCCCGAATGGAACGATGCCAACAATGCCTTGGTAGGAAGTGGAGTTTCTATGGTTACTTTGTATTATTTACGACGTTTCTTAAAATTCTTTGACTCCGTTATAGTTCAATCCGATTTAGAAACTGTTGAAGTTTCTAAAGAGCTAGTGACTTTCTTTGACGCCATTTCGACAACTTTTAAAGACAATCAGCATTTACTTTCTGAACGTATCAACGATACAGATAGAAAAGTGATTTTAGACGCTTTAGGAAACGCTGGAAGCACCTATAGAGATCAAATTTATAATGCCGCTTTTTCAGGAAGAAAAAATGAGATATCTATTCAAGAATTAAAATCATTTATTGAAGTAAGTCTTCAGTACTTAGAGCACTCGATTGAAGTCAATAAACGAGAAGATAATTTGTATCACGCGTATAATTTAATGACTATAAACGACAACAACAGCGTTTCAATTTCATATTTAGATGAAATGTTAGAAGGTCAGGTTGCAGTTTTAAGTTCAAAATATTTATCAACCAAACAATCCTTATCTGTTTTGGATGCAATGAAAGCAAGTAAGCTTTTCCGTCCAGATCAATACAGTTATTTACTATACCCAAATAAAGAATTAAAAGGGTTTATTGAACGTAATACAATTTCTAAAGCTGCTGTTGCGTCCTCTAAGTTATTTGGTCAGCTCGTTTCAGATGGAAACGTACAGATTTTAGAGAAAGATGTTAATGGCGACCATCATTTTAGTGGAAACTTTAAAAATGCCAACGATTTAAAAGCAGCCTTGTTAGAGCTTTCAGGAACTTCTTACGAAGCACTAGCGAAGTCAGAAACTTCAAAAGTTCTTCAAATATTTGAAGAAGTATTTAATCATAAAGCCTTTACAGGTCGATCAGGTACTTTCTATGGCTATGAAGGATTAGGTTCTATTTACTGGCACATGGTATCTAAATTGCAATTATCTGTTTTAGAAACTTGTAATTCTGCCATCGATTCTGAAGCTGACGCGGTTTCAGTGGGGAGATTACTTGAACACTATTACGAAATTAATGCAGGAATTGGTGTGCACAAATCACCAAAACTGTATGGCGCATTTCCAACAGATGCATATTCGCATACACCTGCTGGGAAGGGAGCACAACAACCCGGAATGACCGGACAGGTAAAAGAAGATGTATTGTCACGTTTTGGTGAATTAGGAGTGGAGGTTTCAGAAGGGAAACTAGGATTCAATCCTCGTTTGTTACGAAAGAATGAGTTTTTACAAGAAAGTAACATCTTTCATTACATCGCTATCCCTACCAAAAAAGATAGCATTCTCGTTTCAGAAGGTTCGCTTTGTTTTACCTACTGTCAAGTACCCATTATTTATAGCATTTCTGAAGAAGACAGTTTAACAGTTGATTTCAGTAATGGAACTTCAAAAACGTTTAACAACCTAAGCTTAGATACAAAAATAAGTGAGCAGGTATTTAATCGTAATGGTGAAGTAATTCAATTAAATGTAAACGTTAAACAAAGTCGCTTAAAATAATATTTATATGACATTATGAGAAAAGCAACATTCATATTAAATTTAATACTGCTTGTTTTTCTTGTAATGTCCTGTAATGAAAGTCAGTCAAAAAAAAATAAACCAAACGATCAAATACACATAAAAGTGACAGCTAAAGATATATTAGGAAATTCAAACTACTTGGCAATCTCTTATGGAGGGTATCGAAAATCATCCAGAGATTTTCAGCCTACAGTTGGAGAGCTAAAAGAAGACATGAAAATTCTTCATGCTATGAACATCCGAATATTGCGAACGTATAATGTTCAATTAGCTCAGGTCTCAAACATTTTGAAAGCGATACGCGAATTAAAAAATGAAGATCCCACCTTTGAAATGTATTTGATGCTAGGGGCTTGGATTGATTGTTTAAATGCTTGGACTGATAGGCCTGTAAATCATAATGTCGAAAGCGCTCAGAACTCGGAAGAAATTAATCGTGCTGTAACGTTGGCAAATGAATATCCAGATATTGTAAAAGTTATTGCTGTTGGAAACGAAGCCATGGTCAAATGGGCAACCTCTTATTTTGTGCAACCCAATATTATTTTAAAATGGGTTTCACACTTACAAGTGTTAAAAGAAACAGGAAAATTATCAAAAGATATTTGGATTACAAGTTCAGATAATTTTGCATCATGGGGTGGAGGAGATCCACAATACCACACTGAAGACCTTACAAAATTAATAAAAGCAGTGGATTACGTATCCGTACATACGTATCCAATGCACGACACACATTACAATCCTGTTTTTTGGGGTGTTTTTGGAAAAGAAACAGAGCTATCCAGTTTAAAACGAATTGATATTGCTATGAATCGTGCAAAAAATTACGCCATCTCTCAACATGACAGCGTAGCCAGCTATATTAAAAGTTTAGGCATCAAAAAACCAATTCATATAGGAGAAACAGGTTGGGCGAGTGCTTCAAATGGCTTTTATGGCTCTAAAGGGTCAAAAGCAACCGATGAGTATAAAGAAGCCATTTTTTATAATAATATGCGCCAATGGACAGATCAAGATAATATGTCTTGTTTCTATTTTGAAGCCTTTGACGAACCTTGGAAAGATGCTCATAACAAGGGAGGATCTGAAAACTATTTTGGTTTATTCACAGTAGATGGGAAAGCAAAATATGTCCTTTGGGACTTAGTAGATCAAGGCGTTTTTGATGGGTTGACTCGTAACGGAAAACCAATCACGAAAACTTATAATGGCAATAAAGAAGCCTTGTTACTTGAAGTTGAATTGCCACCAGTTAAAAATAAATTATAATTAATCACAAACAACAAATAGTTTGAAAACGTATCATTTTTTAATATTATCAATAATGCTCACAGCGTGTACCTCCAAACAATCACTAGAAGTTAAAGTGTATGAGACTTCTGTAAATGGAAATAAGTTAGCTGAAATTTCAGAATTTGAAACTTCTGAAAACCCCTCTAAAATTCAATTAAACCCAGAAACAATTTTTCAAACCATCACTGGTTTTGGCGGGTCGTTTACCGAATCTTCGGCGTCTTTACTAAATCGTTTGAGTAAAAAAAATAGAGATACGATACTAAACGCTTACTTTAGTGAAGAGGGTGCCAACTACACACTGACCCGTACTCATATTAGTTCTTGTGATTTTTCATTAAATAATTACACTTATGCACCTGTCGCTGACGATATGGATCTAAAGCATTTTAGTATTGAAGAAGATCAAGACGATTTAATCCCAATGATAAAAGATGCTATGGCAATCTCTAAGGAGGGCTTTAACATCATAGCATCGCCTTGGACCGCTCCGCCATGGATGAAAGACAATAAAAACTATGTGGGTGGTAAATTATTGCCAGAGTATTACAGTGCGTTTGCATTATATTTTTCAAAATATTTAGAATCGTATAAAAACGAAGGCATTGATATTTGGGGGTTAACACCCGTAAATGAGCCACATGGAAATGGCAATAACTGGGAAAGCATGCATTTTTCTCCAGAAGAAGAAACGGATTTTGTTCAAAATCATTTAGGTCCAAAACTTGAAGAGGTAGGGAGAGCAGATATTAAAATTTTAGGATACGATCAAAACAGAGATGGCCTAAAAGAATGGGTCGATGTTATGTATAAAGATGAGGCATCCTCTAACTATTATGCAGGAACTGCTATACATTGGTATGAAAGTACCTATGACTTTTTCCCTAAAGCATTACAGTATGCACATGAAAAAGCACCGAACAAATACTTAATTGAAACGGAAGGATGTATCGACTCTGAAGTCCCAAAATGGCAAGATGACAAATGGTATTGGTCTAAAGAAGCAACAGATTGGGGTTACGACTGGAGAGAACCTGAAAAAAAATATTTACACCCAAAATATGCCCCTGTTAATAGATATGCACGTGATATTATAGGCTGCCTAAACAATTGGGTAGATGGATGGGTAGATTGGAACATGGTCTTAGACCGACAAGGTGGACCAAACTGGTTTAAAAACTGGTGTGGCGCTCCAATCATCGTAGATCCTGATAACGATGAAGTTTACTTTACGCCCTTGTATTATACGATGGCACATTTTAGTAAATACATCCGACCAGGAGCAAAAGTGATTGGTCTGGATAAATCGGATGTAGATTTACAAGTTACTGCTGCGCAAAATCCTGATGGATCTATTGCAGTAGTCGTTTTTAATGAAGGAAAAGAATTAAAAACCTTTGAGCTTTCTTTAGGGGAAACTTCAAAATTAATAACAATACAACCCCAAGCAATTCAAACTATAGTAGTACCAAAATAATACACAAACCAACACACAAACTAAAAATCAATTCACTATGTCTATAAATTTAGAAAAAGTACCATTCGGCCAAAAAGTAGCCTTTGGTATTGGTATGCTTGCCAATCAAATGTTTCCAGCAGCGCTTGGAATTTTTATGGTAGTTTTAGTTCAGGATTTAGGATTTCCCGGTTGGATGTGGGGTGTTATTTATTTTTTCCCAAGACTCTTCGATAGCTTTACAGACCCTATTATGGGATATATCTCAGATAACACAAAATCACGATGGGGACGACGACGACCATATGTGATAATTGGTGCTATTATTTTGTGTATCTCATTTATTGCTATGTGGCAACTTTATAAAGATGCTGGAATTGATTATAACTTCGTTTATTTTATGATTTGGTCATTTCTATTTTATTTGGGAATTACCATCTTTAGCGTTCCTTATGTTGCAATGGGGTATGAGATGAGCAATGATTTTCACGAACGTACTAGCATCATGGCAACTGCTCAATTTATAGGGCAATGGGCCTGGGTGATTGCGCCTTGGTTTTGGGTGATTATGTATGACCCTGAGTGGTTTGAATCTGCAGAAGTTGCGACGCGAACACTTGCCATTTGGGTTGGAGTTATTTCCGCTATTTGTGCGATGATTCCAGGAATATTTATTAAAAGTAAATCAACTTTAGACGAAGATTATTCTCCTCTAAATTTAAAAAATATAGGAAATAGTTTGAAAGAAATAGGATCAGGTTTTGTAAGTGCTTTTAAAATCAAACCATTTAGAAAACTATGTATCGCTACTTTTTTAGTGTACAACGCATTTATGACGATTGCCTCATTTTCATTCTTTATTATTGTTTATCACCTTTTTGAAGGTGATGCTGGAGCAGCTGGAATTTGGCCGACACTTTTTGGTTGCTTAGGAGCTCTCGGCACCACCTTTTTAGTGATTCCTATCGTGGCTAAAATGTCTAAATTGATGGGAAAAAAGAAGGCCTTTTTGATTTCACAAGGAATATCTGTTTTAGGGTATTTGATGCTTTGGTTTCTCTTTATTCCAGGAAAACCCTATATGTTTATTTTTGCACTTCCTTTTTTCTCCTTTGGTATTGGAAGTTTATTTTTATTAATGATGTCTATGACAGCCGATGTGATTGATTTAGATGAACTCAATACAGGGCTGAGAAGAGAAGGTACTTTTGGAGCTATCTATTGGTTGATGGTCAAATTTGGTTTTGCAATTGCTGGAGGTTTAAGTGGTTTAATAATGAGTTCAGTAGGTTTTGACTCGGGAGTCGCTCTTCAACCCGAGGGTGCCGTTTATGGATTACGACTATCGTTTTCAGGAATACCAATATTAGGAACCGTTATAGCTATGATTGTAATGCGAAATTATAGCGTTACAGAAGAAAGCGCTGGAGAAGTACGTGCGGAATTGGACAAACGAATCAAGTCTGAACAGAAACCAACATCGTTTTATCAAACCAATAAACTAGCAACCTTACTCGCTTCAGGAATCGAAATAGATAATTCTTCAGATACGGACTTTACTTCCAAATCCGAAGCAGACATCAAAGCTCTATTCTCAACAAGTTTAAATAACGGGTTGCACGGTTTGTGTTTTAGTCCGTATTTGGAAGGTCAAAACATTGGAGATCAATTATCAAAAGCTCAAATAACCAAGCGTATGGATGTGATTGCTCCCTACACCCAGTGGGTGCGTTCTTTCTCTTGTACTGAAGGAAATGAGCACATTCCAAAAGTGGCACAACAAAAAGAGCTTAAGACCATGGTTGGTGCCTGGATTGGTGATGATAAAACTCAAAACGAAAAAGAAATTAAAGCACTCATAAAACTAGGAACATCTGGTTTTGTAGATATAGCAGTTGTAGGAAATGAAACCTTAATGCGTGAAGAGCTCAACGAAGATGAATTGATTGCCTATATAAATACAGTTAAAAAAGCACTTCCTGGCATCCCTGTAGGTTATGTTGATGCGTATTATCAGTTTGAAAAAAGATCAAAACTTATTGATGCATGTGATGTTATTTTAGTAAATTGCTACCCGTTTTGGGAAGGCTGTAATATCGATAATTCTGCAACTTATTTAAAGCAAATGTATGCCGTTACACAGCAGTTAGCAAAAGGAAAACCAGTGATTATTACAGAAACAGGTTGGCCAAATAAAGGAGATAGTTTAGAATCCGCAAAACCAACAGAAAATAATGCAATGAAGTATTTTATCGATACTTCCAATTGGGCGCAAAAAAATGAAATACCATTATTCTATTTTTCATCATTTGATGAATCTTGGAAAGTACACCACGAAGGTGATGTAGGGGCTCGATGGGGAATTTGGGATAAAAATGAAAAATTAAAATATAACCAATAGTAAATTACATATTAGAAATGTCATACAGAGAAGAATCCTATCACAAGCCAAAAGAAGATTACAGTCAAATTACCACGAAAGGTATAGACGCCTCTCACGATTCGTTAGAAGATTTAAAAAACCTATGGCGTAAAACCATCCAAGATGGTATGCACGGCATTTGCTTTAGTATGTACGAAGATGGCCAAAAACCAGGGGAAGATATTAGCATGGCTCAAGTTGAGCGTCGTGTTAAAATTTTAAAACCTTATGTAAGTGCTATCCGTTCATTCTCTTGTATAGAAGGTAATGAGTTTGTCCCTGTAGCCGCCAAAAAACATGGTTTAAAAACATTAGTTGGTGCGTGGCTAGGGGATGATAAAGAAGAGAACGAAAAAGAAATTGAAGGTCTAATTGCTCTAGCAAAAGCAGGCCATGTAGATGTAGCTGCAGTAGGCAACGAGGTTTTATACCGTGACGACTTAACCTTAGAAGAACTTGTAGGTTACATGAAACGCGTAAAAAAAGCCTTAGCTGGATTAAACATTCCAATAGGTTATGTAGATGCATATTATGAGTTTTCTCGTCATCCAATTATTGTAGAACACTCCGATATTATCTTGGCTAACCTGTATCCTTATTGGGAAGGCTGTCCTATAGATTATTCATTAGGGCACATGCAAGCTATGTATGGCCAAGTTGTAGATGCAGCACAAGGCAAGCCAATTATTATTACAGAAACAGGTTGGCCAAGTGAAGGTGGTGGATTAAGAGGTGCAATTGCGAGTGAAAAAGCTGCAATGAAATATTTTATTGACACCATGCGATGGACCAAAGAAAACAACATCCCTAATTTCTATTTCTCATCTTTTGATGAATCATGGAAAGTTGGTCCTGAAGGAAAAGTAGGTGCCTACTGGGGTCTGTGGGATAAACATGAAAAATTGAAGTTTTAACTTCGAATTTGTTTTCAAAATGAAAGGTTTTTTGTGTGTTGGAGTTTCTATTTCAACATAACTTAAAACCTTTTTTTTGTGGTTATTATCAAAACAAATCCATTCTTAAAGTTAAATAACTCCGTAATATTCAGTAGATTTAAGTCCTCAAATTTACTAAAATGCTTAAAAAAGTCTACGGAAGCGCCGTCTTTGGCGTGGAAGCACACACCATCACAATAGAAGTGAATGTCGATAAAGGCATCGGATACCATCTTGTTGGATTGCCAGATAATGCCATTAAAGAAAGTAATTTCCGAATAGCTGCGGCCCTTCAAAACAACGGCTATAAAATTCCCGGCAAAAAACTCATCATCAATATGTCGCCTGCCGATATGCGCAAAGAAGGATCAGCCTATGACCTGCCTTTGGCAATGGGCATCCTTACCGCTTCCAATCAAATCAAAGAGACCAATATTGAGCGCTACATCATTATGGGAGAGCTCTCCTTGGACGGAAGTGTGCAATCCATAAAAGGAGCGCTACCCATTGCAATTAAAGCCTTAGAAGAAGGTTTTGACGGATTTATCTTACCCAAAGAAAACGCCAAAGAAAACGCCAAAGAAGCTGCCATTGTGAGCGGTCTGAAGGTGTATGGTGTCGAACACATCTCTGAAGTGATTGATTATTTTGATAGGCATAAAGCACTAGAACAAACCATTGTAGATACCCGTGCAGAGTTTCAAAAAAACCTAGAACATCCCGAATTTGATTTCTCTGATGTAAAAGGGCAGGAGAGTATCAAACGCTGTATGGAAATTGCCGCAGCTGGAGGTCATAACATCATATTGATTGGACCACCAGGCGCAGGAAAAACAATGTTGGCAAAACGCTTACCTTCCATATTACCTCCAATGACTTTGCAAGAAGCGTTGGAAACTACCAAAATACATTCGGTTGTAGGCCGTATTGGAGCGCAAAAAGGATTGATAGCTCAACGTCCATTTCGATCGCCCCATCACACCATTTCAAATGTCGCCCTTGTAGGCGGCGGGAGTTATCCACAACCCGGAGAAATTTCTCTTTCTCATAATGGGGTATTGTTTTTAGATGAATTGCCCGAATTTAAACGCGAAGTATTAGAAGTCATGCGTCAACCCTTAGAAGATAGAGAAGTCACCATATCGCGCGCCAAGTTTACAGTAACCTATCCCAGTAGTTTTATGTTGGTAGCCAGTATGAATCCCAGTCCAAGCGGGTATTTCAATGACCCAAATGCACCAATGATGTCTTCAGCCTCAGAAATGCAGCGTTATTTGGGGAAAATTTCAGGACCTTTATTGGACCGAATAGACATTCATATTGAAGTGACTCCTGTACCTTTTGAAAAACTATCTGATGAGCGCAAAGGGGAATCATCTGTGGAAATTAGAAAACGAGTTACCAAAGCCCGTGCATTGCAAACCACACGTTTTTTAGATTCTGAAATTGTGCATTACAACGCACAGATGAACACCAAACAAATTCGAAAATATTGCAAGTTAGATGCTGCATCAATGCAGCTTTTGAAAACCGCTATGGAACGTTTAAATCTATCAGCCCGTGCCTATGATCGCATCCTAAAAGTATCCAGAACCATTGCCGATTTGGAAGGCACTTCGTCTATTGAAAGCACCCATATTAGCGAAGCTATTCAATACCGAAGCTTGGATCGTGATGGGTGGTTGGGGTAATCTAACACCATTAAACAATAGCTTTAAATAAACAAAGCAATTAATTGAAAAATAGATATTTAAACACAAGCTATAAGAAAAAACTATGATGAAAAAAAAGCTATTTTGAAGTGATTATCCCAAAAATTTAAAGAGTAGTTTTAGTTTTTCAAGCTTGTTTTTATAAGGTGCATAACGCAACGGAATATCAATCCAATTAGCTTTAATAACGATGCCTTTTTTGTGGGAAAATGTATCAAATCCTAGCCGCCCATGATAGGCTCCAATTCCACTTTCTCCGACCCCTCCAAATGGCAATCTAGAGTTTCCAAATTGAACCATAGTATCGTTAATTGTACCCCCTCCAAAACTATACGTTTCAATCATTTTTTTGTAAAAAGAGGTGTCATTTGAAAACACATAAAATCCAAGAGGTTTCTCATATTGACTCAAAACGGAATCGATGTCACTTTCAGTATCATAACTTAAAATGGGTAAAATAGGACCAAAGATTTCATCTTTCATAACCTCTGAATCCAAAGAAGGTTCGTCAATTAGAGTGGGAGCAAGGTATGAATCTGAAACATCGTAAGTACCTCCAAATATAACATCAGAGTCAGAAAGCATAGTGGTCAACCTAGATAAGTGTGTAGCATTGACTATTCGGGGGTAGTCCGCAGATGTTTGTGGATTTTCACCATAAGCCTTAACAATTTCAGTTTTTAAATCAGAAATCAACTGTGCTTTTATCGAGCTATTAACTAACAAATAATCAGGCGCAATACATGTTTGGCCAGCATTGACGAATTTGCCCCATACCAATCGTTTTGCAATCAGTTGAGTTGACATGCTGTTATCTACGATACAGGGGTTTTTCCCTCCCAGTTCGAGTGTCACAGGAGTTAGGTAAGGCGCAGCCGCTTTGGCTACAATTTTTCCAACGGCAACACTTCCAGTGAAGAAAATATAATCCCAACGTTCTTTTAAAAGAAAGGTTGTTTCAGGAATCCCTCCTTGGACGACTTTGACATGTTCTGGAATAAATACAGCGCTCAGGATGTCTTCAATTAGCTGTGAGGTATGTGTTGTATGCTCGCTTGGTTTTAAAACAACCGTGTTGCCTGCGGCGATGGCTGCAATAAGAGGAGCAACTGCCAACTGAAATGGATAGTTCCAAGGTGCAATGATCAAGACCGTTCCGTAAGGTTCGCTGTAGATATAATCTCTTGATGGAAAGTTAAGTCCAGCAGCTCTTATTTTTTTGGGTTTTGACCAAGAGTCAATATGTTTTAAAGTCGAATCAATCTCTGAAACAACCACCCCAATTTCACTAAAATAAGCTTCAAATTTAGATTTTCTTAAATCCTTATACACAGCTTCGTAAATAGCATCTTCTTTAGCTAGAATTTCTGAACGAAGTTTGGTTAGTAATTTCTTAAGCATCCCTACATCACGTGTGGCGCGCGTTTTAAAATACGTTCTCTGGGTTTCTAAGATTAGTTTTGCTTCCATAGTCTATACGTGATTGATACATTCCTTCCATAACACTTCATTTGGAGGGGGTGCACTAATAGTTATTAATTGGTCATTTACAGGGTGCGTAAATGAAATGTTTCGTGCGTGTAGATGGATGCTTCCATCGGCATTGCTCCGGTCGAACCCATATTTTAAATCCCCTTTTATAGGGCTTCCTATCGTAGATAGTTGACTCCTTATCTGGTGATGTCTTCCTGTTTCAAGGTTCACTTCTAGAAGGTGATAGCGGTTCAAACTGTGAATTAATTCATAGTGTAGAATTGCTTTTTTGCTTTGGTCCACTTCTTTGATATAGGCTTTTGATTTATTATTTTTAGGATTTTTCTTTAGCCAATGAACGAGCGTATCTTTTGATTTTAAGGGTTTATTTTTGACAACTGCCCAATAAGTTTTGGTGATTTTTTTGTTTAAAAACAACGCATTCATTCTTGTGAGTGCTTTTGAAGTTTTCGCAAATACAACAATTCCAGTGGTAGGGCGGTCGAGCCGATGTGTGACTCCCAAATAAACAGCTCCTGGTTTGTCATACTTCTTTTTTATGTAACCCTTTACTATGTCACTTAGAGGTGCATCTCCAGTTTTATCTCCTTGAACAAGATCCCCAGAGCGTTTATTGATGATAATTAAATGATTGTCCTCATGAAGAATTTGAAGGTTGTCAATATTTGAAACAATCTTACCCATTTATTTAATACTGTTCGTTTTCACTAGGGAAGTCAGAAGATTTTACATCGTCAATATATTGATTGATTGCAACAGTCATTTCTTCGTGTAAACTTAAATAGCGACGTAAAAATCGTGGATGAAATTCTTGTGTCATTCCAAGCATGTCATGCAATACCAAAACCTGCCCGTCAACGCCACCACCAGCACCAATTCCTATAACTGGTATGCTGATACTTTTGGCAACTTGTTGTGCCAAGGCAGCTGGAATTTTTTCAAGAACCAAAGCGAAGCAACCAAGGCGCTCCAAAAGTTTAGCATCCTCAATTAATCGTAAAGCCTCTTCTTCTTCTTTGGCTCTTACTGTGTAAGTTCCAAATTTATAAATTGATTGCGGTGTGAGTCCTAAGTGTCCCATCACAGGAATTCCGGCATTCAATATCTTTTTAATAGAGTCTTTAATCTCTTTACCACCTTCGAGTTTTACGGCATGTCCACCACTTTCTTTCATGATTCGAATTGAAGAACGTAGGGCTTCTTTTGGATCACTTTGATAAGTTCCAAAAGGTAAATCAACGACTACAAGCGCACGATCAATAGCACGTACCACAGAAGACGCGTGGTAAATCATTTGATCCAATGTAATTGGAAGTGTGGTTTCATGTCCTGCCATTACATTACTGGCAGAATCTCCTACCAAAATAACATCAATACCAGCGCCATCTACAATCTTGGCCATGGTGTAATCATAGGCAGTGAGCATAGATATCTTTTCACCTAACGACTTCATTTCGATGAGCGATTTTACCGTGACTCTTTTGTATTCTTTTTTTGATGCAGACATAATTGGTTATAATTTATGATAGAGTGTAAAAGTACTAAATAAGTATATAAGTTCAGTTTTTTATGTAATAACTGAAACTAGAATAAAAAAAGCATATTAAAAACGCATTGTGTTTTAATATGCTTTTGGATTTGAATATTAATTTTGGGTTAATAACGCTGTTGTAAAGCAGAGAGATTGAAATCAGTCATTTCAGGACTGGCAAGTCCACTTACGTTATCTGCAGGAACGACTACGATTCTAAAAATAACATCTTGAGTCCAAACAGCATCTAGATTTTCAAAATTAGCAGTGCCTTCTAAAAATAGCTTAACATCTGTTTGTGTGAAGTCAAAATTATAGTTAAGCGTAGCGCCGCCAACAAAAATAGCACTTTGTGGTAATAATCTCCAGACCTCTTCACCGTTATCAGTTTCCCATAAAATATAAACCAAGGTGACGTCATAACTATAAACGTCAAATCCGTAAGGTTCTACAATTTCATAGTTATTTTGAGTATTAAAATCCACTACAATTTCAAATGCACTAGACACAATTAACCCTCCATCTCTACCATCTTGTCCTTCTTCAACGACGCAAGACATAAATAATACAACCGATAATAATGACACTAATTTTCTCATAATATTTTTTTTTATGTATTCAAAGGTACTAATCTGTGGTTTGTTTTTTAAATAAAAGAAGGTTTTATTTTTTTTCTGACATCGTGTCAGTAATGTTGTATTGGCACAATGATTGACTTATGGATTGTGTAATATTTAAATAAAAAATTAAACTATATAAATTATGAGTAAGATTATTGGAATCGATTTGGGAACTACAAACTCTTGTGTTTCCGTTATGGAAGGAAATGAGCCCGTTGTCATCACAAATGCTGAAGGACAACGTACAACCCCATCTGTCATCGCTTTTGTGGATGGTGGTGAAATCAAAGTAGGAGACCCTGCAAAACGTCAAGCGGTCACCAATCCAACAAAGACGGTTTATTCAATTAAACGTTTTATGGGAAACAAATTCTCAGAATCTAAACAAGAAGTAGGTCGTGTCCCTTATAAAGTAGTGAAAGGTGACAACGATACACCACGTGTGGATATTGATGGTCGTTTGTATACGCCACAAGAATTATCGGCAATGGTGCTTCAAAAAATGAAAAAAACAGCTGAAGAATTTTTGGATCAAGAAGTTTCAGAAGCGGTAATTACAGTACCTGCTTATTTTAATGATGCACAACGTCAAGCTACAAAAGAAGCTGGTGAGATTGCAGGTTTAAAAGTAAGACGTATTATCAATGAGCCTACAGCGGCTGCATTGGCATACGGAATGGACAAAAAAGGAAAAGACCAAACAATAGTTGTTTTTGATTTTGGTGGAGGAACACATGATGTTTCTGTATTGGAATTAGGAGATGGTGTATTTGAAGTACTTGCTACGGATGGTGATACGCACTTAGGTGGAGATGATGTTGATGAAAAAATCATCAACTGGTTGGCAGAAGAATTTAAAGCGGAAGAAAACTTAGACTTACGTAAAGATCCTATGGCACTTCAACGTTTAAAAGAAGCTGCTGAAAAAGCTAAGATTGAATTGTCATCTTCTGCGCAAACAGAAATCAATTTACCTTATGTTACAGCCACTGCTAGCGGTCCAAAACACTTGGTACGTTCATTGTCAAAAGCAAAGTTTGAGCAATTAATTGACGACTTAGTAAAAAGAACAATTGCTCCTTGTCAAACGGCTCTTAAAGCAGCTGGATTGTCAACAAGTGATATTGATGAAATTATTTTAGTTGGGGGATCTACTCGAATTCCTGCGGTTCAAGAAGCGGTAGAAAAATTCTTTGGAAAGAAACCTAACAAAGGAGTAAATCCTGATGAGGTTGTTGCTGTAGGTGCTGCAATCCAAGGAGGTGTATTGACAGGAGATGTTAAAGATGTATTACTTTTGGATGTTACTCCATTATCATTAGGAATTGAAACGATGGGGAATGTAATGACTAAATTAATTGAGTCTAACACAACCATTCCAACTAAAAAATCTCAAGTATTCTCAACAGCAGCAGACAATCAGCCTTCAGTTGAAATTCACGTACTTCAAGGAGAGCGTGCAATGGCAGCGGATAACAAAACGATTGGACGTTTTCATTTAGATGGACTTCCACCAGCACAGCGTGGAACGCCTCAAATTGAAGTAACCTTTGATATTGATGCCAATGGAATCATTAAAGTTTCCGCTACAGATAAAGCGACCAACAAAACACAAGACATCCGTATTGAAGCGTCTTCTGGTTTGACGGAAGAAGAAATCGAAAAAATGAAACAAGATGCAGAAGCAAATGCAGATTCAGATGCGAAAGCTAAAGAAACAGCAGATAAATTGAATGCTGCAGATGGTATGATTTTTCAAACAGAAAATCAGCTGAAAGAATTTGGTGATAAATTATCAGATGATAAAAAACAACCAATTGAAGCTGCTTTGGAAGAATTGAAAGCTGCCTACGAATCTAAAGACATCGCGGTTATTGACCCAGCTTTAGAGAAAATCAACGAAGCATGGAAAGTTGCTAGTGAAGAAATGTACAAAGCACAAGAAGGTGCTCAGGACGCTCAAGGTGCTTCTTCAGATGCTGAAGCATCTCAAGAAGACAACGTTGAAGACGTAGATTTCGAAGAAGTGAAATAAAAGTTAGTTTTTATTTGATACAGAAAAGCACAATCAGTTTATGATTGTGCTTTTTTTTTTGGAAAACATTCTCAGCATTACAAAAGCGTGAGGAAATGTGACTGCAGCTATAAATGCAAAAAACAAAGAATAGAACTGTTTTTCACTGCTGAAAATCACATATAAAATAACCATTCCTATCAACGAAATGATCCAGTAGGGCAGCGCTGCTTTGCAATACTTTAATGTAGAATCGGTTTTTACATCCCCATATATAAACGTAATTTGTTCTATTAAAGAAGGGATGCTATGCCAAAGAATGAAATAAATACTAAACCCCCATATCAATGAAGAGGATGAGAAAATTATAGCTAATACTGCTAAAGTGAACAGTTCTTTTAAAATCACTTCTTTAGCCAATCGATTTGTTAAAAGCTCAACAACCAGTACAGTTCCTATGAAGCTGCCTAAAATCGCGAGAACGATATTGCTGTATAAATTAGTGATTTCGTACCCTGTAATTTCAGACACAATCAATTTCACTCCTGCATCGTTAAAAGTAAACAACAGAAACAAGATTAACATTCCGTATGAAAAGTAGAATGTAGATTTAAGTAAAGTATTTGATTTAGAAAAACGATGATCCCAATGTTGCTCTCCAAAGTGGTAGGCGCTAAAGATAATAAACAGGATCATAGCGAGTGTGGGTGCCCAATAAAAAATTAAAATTGCAATACACACAATAAACAAGTAAGCGGTTAGAACTGTGAATTTGGAATAGTGTTTAATATTTTTCAAAATTTTATTAACAATTAGTAAATCATTTGACCCATGAATCATGCCAAATGAAAAAATTAAAATAAACCCCAACATGAGTTCAAAACTCTCTGGTACGTGGGTGGTAATCCACAGTCCTAAGAAGCTAGTTACGATTGAGAAATTGAAAATATTATTCATAAAATAGTGTTAAATACGTGGTCTGAAGCTACAAATTTACGAAATGCTCAACAATTAGTTTAATTTTTTATATATTTGTTTAAACAAAAACTAACTAAACTTTTAAAAAATGACAAATTTAATTTTACCTTTAGTTGCGGACGTATCAGGTAACGTCAATGACCCAGTAAACTTTACATTCTTTATTGGATGTATGGCTATGATGGCAGCCTCTGCCTTTTTCTTTTTATCATTAAATCAATTTGACAAAAAATGGAGAACATCTGTTTTAGTTTCTGGTTTAATTACTTTTATTGCAGCAGTTCACTACTGGTACATGCGTGATGCGGCTATGGCAGGAGCACTAGAAAATGTAACGGCATTTCGTTATGTTGACTGGATTTTAACTGTTCCATTAATGTGTGTTGAGTTTTACTTGATTCTTAAAGTTGCAGGTGCTACTAAAACATTACTTAACAAAATGATTTTATTATCTCTTGTGATGTTAGTTACAGGTTACATTGGTGAAACTGGTGGCGATGCTGTTATTTGGGGAACAGTCTCTGGATTAGCATACTTTGCTATCGTATATGAAATATGGTTAGGTGGAGCAGCAAAATTAGCAAAAGAAGCTGGTGGCGATGTGTTAGCTGCTCATAAAATTCTTTGCTGGTTTGTACTCGTTGGATGGGCAATCTATCCAATAGGTTATATGGCTGGTACATCTGGATGGTATGATTTCTTACCAACAAATGGATTAGACATGAATGTTTGGTATAACATTGCTGATGCAATTAACAAAATCGGTTTCGGTTTAGTAATATATGCTTTAGCAGTTAAGAAAACCGCTTAATAAATTGATTATAATAAGTAGATATTAAAAAAGGCTGTCTGAAAAGACAGCCTTTTTTTTTACACTTTTTTAACGCAACCTTGACATTGACTTCGGCGTTGATTTTTGTAACTTTACATTCAAATTATAATTAAAAATGACTCCAACAAAAGATCAGATTATAAAAGCCGCTACCGCAGCATGCAAAGATACCTTAATGGAAACCCTCAACATCGAATTTGTGGATGCAGGAGAAGACTTTGTAATTGCTAAAATGCCTGTAGATAAACGTGTGTATCAACCGGATGGTGTATTGCATGGAGGTGCCACAGCTGCACTCGCTGAAACTGTTGGAAGTTTTGCTGCACATATTTTTTTGGACACAAAAAACTTTTTTGTGAGAGGTATTGATATATCAGCTAACCACATCAAAAGTGTTAAAAAGGGGTTTGTCTATGCCAAAGCTACTTTTATTCATAGAGGAAGAACCATGCAAATTTTCAATATTGAAGTTACCGACGATGAAAATCAATTGGTGTCTTCTTGTAAATTAACGACCGTTTCACTTCCTAAAGAACGCTAAAAGATGACTTCGACTGATTTTTTCAATCAAATCAATACAGCGATTCAATCAAAACTACCCTTCGTGCTTTTTTCAAAACCAGAGAGTCAATCGGTAAAAGCATACATTCAAACGAATACAGAAACTCATATTATAAACGATTATTCTGAAAGCGGATTTGTATTTGCCCCCTTTGATTCTGAGAAAGATAGTTATTACATTCCATCAGACTCTTCGGAAATTATTGATGTAAAGCAACCAGACTTTAAAGTTTGTTCTCACTCTAGTTCTTTGCGCTCAATTGATTCTACAGTCAACCATTTAACTCTAGTTTCAAAAGCAATTGATAAAATTAATGCTACAGATTTAGAAAAGGTTGTGCTTTCAAGAGAATTTAAATTTCATTTAGAAGACTCAAATCCGCTTGAAATTTTTAAAAAGTTAGCACAAAATTATTCTTCGGCTTTTACCTATTGTTGGTTTCATCCACAAACAGGGTTTTGGTTAGGAGCATCTCCTGAAAGCCTTTTAAAAGTAGAAGGGAAAATGGTATCAACAATGGCACTCGCGGGAACACAAGTTTTTAAGTCTTCTGATAAAGTTGAGTGGGATTCAAAAAACGTTGAAGAACATGCGTTTGTTACGGATTATCTACTAGAAGTTCTATCGAATTATTTAGATTTCATTAAAACTTCTGGACCAAACACACTCAAAGCGGGTGAATTATTACACCTTCAAACGCTCGTTACGGGGCGATTAAAATCGACAGACCACAGTTTAAGCCAACTCTTAAAGGCAATGCATCCCACGCCAGCAGTAGGGGGCACACCCAGGACAAAGGCGTTAGAATTCATTAAATCCCAGGAACCCTATGATCGAGAGTTTTATGCTGGTTTTTTTGGTGAATTAAATATTCCTTCTGAATCGACTTTTAGAAATTCAAAAAGAAATATTGAAAACAGAGCCTACCAAACAGTTCGTAAATCTACACAGCTTGCCGTAAATTTACGCTGCATGCAGCTAAAAGATAATAAAGCAATTCTTTACAGTGGAGGAGGGATTACAAAAGACTCTGACCCCCTTATTGAATGTAAAGAAACTGAACATAAGATTCAAACCATAAAAAAGGTGCTCTAAACCTTTAGGAAATATTTATTATTTCATTTCAATTTAAACCCTAAAAATTAAATAACTTTGTCTGTCAATGATACAGTCAAATCAGCCCTTAGCGCAATCAATTATTCAACTCTGTAAAAGTCACAACATTCAACATATAGTGATTTCACCTGGGAGTCGAAATGCACCCTTGACCATCGGGTTTACAAATCACGATTTTTTTGAGTGTTTCAGTATTGTTGACGAACGCTCTGCTGGGTTTTTTGCCCTAGGGATGGCGCAGCAACTACAGCAACCTGTTGCATTGGTATGTACATCTGGAAGTGCACTTGTTAATTATTTCCCTGCTGTTACAGAAGCTTTTTACAGTAGGATTCCACTTGTTGTGATTTCTGCAGACCGTCCAGAGCATCTTATAAATATTGGTGATGGTCAGACCATTACACAGCCTCACATTTTTGGCACCCATATTCTGTTTGAAGCTAATCTAAAAGAACATTTTAAAAAGTCCTTTTTAAAAGCCGTTCAAACCAATGACATTCTTATTGATAAAGCACTTCAGATTTCAAAATCTGAGAGCGGACCTGTGCATATAAATGTTCCCTTTTCTGAGCCTTTATATGAAACCACAGAAAAATTTACGAATGTGTCAAACCCGATGAACGTTAAAATCAAAAAAACTTCATTTTCTCTATCTAAAACAAATATCAAAAAGTGGCATTCATCCACTCGAAAAATGATTTTAGTTGGAGTGAATCCTCCTGGAAGTGTTTTAGATAAGTATTTAAAATTGATCGCACAAGACCCCTCTGTGATTGTGTTCACCGAAACGACTTCTAATTTACACCATCCGAATTTTTTTGCTAGTATCGATCAATTAATAACGCCTTTAGATGCAACAGATTTTGAAGCGCTTCAGCCTGATTTATTGCTCACGTTTGGTGGGATGATTGTCTCCAAAAAAATTAAAACATTTCTTCGAATCAATCCCCCTAAAACTCACTGGCATATTGATGAGGTATTTGCAAATGACACATTTTTTTGTTTGACCAAACATTTTAAATGTTCTGTGAATACGTTTTTTAAACAATTGAAAAGTTCTGCTAGTCCCTTAGTGAGTTCTTATTTTGAAACGTGGAACCATGTCAAAACTCGCCGCCTTCAAAAACATACGGAATATCTAAAGTCGATTTCGTTCAGTGATTTTAAAGCATTTGATCGTATTTTGAAACAGATTCCAAACGATTCTATGGTACAGTCAAGCAATAGCTCTACAATACGTTACTTGCAGCTATTTGAACTTAATCCAACGCTGACCGTATTTTGTAATCGCGGTACGAGTGGAATTGATGGATCAACTAGTACAGCCATTGGTGCAGCTCTAATCTCAAAGCAACCAACTGTTTTTATTACGGGAGATTTAAGCTTTTTCTATGATAGTAATGCTCTTTGGAATAATTACATTCCATCAAGTTTTCGCATTATCATTATCAATAATAGAGGGGGCGGTATTTTTAGGATTTTACCAGGGAATAAAAATTCTGAAAACTTCAGTACGTTTGTTGAAACCAACCACACGCTAACAGCTGAACCGATTTCTAAGCTCTTTGATTTGGAGTATGCATCTGCAAATTCTACGGATGAATTAGATGCTGCGTTAGAAGATTTCTACAAACAAAGTTCGCGACCGAAACTATTAGAAGTGTTTACACCTTCTTCTGAAAATGATCGTATTCTACTCTCTTATTTTGATTTTGTGAAATAATTGAAATAATTGAAATATTTTATAATTTTTATCTGTGACTTTTTACCAATAGAGGTGTCCTAATTATTGAAAGGTGTTTACTGCACCTTATTCAGTCTAATTTAATATACCTCATTATGAACGCAAGGGAAAAACTAATTGTAAAGTATGTCAATGATTTAAAGGAAAAATGTAATGTAAATCCAGACATGGAATTACTCAAAAAAGTGACAGTTGGTTGTGGTCCATCCATTTATAATTCAGATTCCAGTACCGTAGCAGTGACAAATGAATCGGAGTTAAGTATACTTCGAAACAAATTTCTAATTAAAAAACTAGGACTCTCAGATGAAGATAAATTAGACCAAGGAATTCAGGCTGTAATCGAACAGTACGGACGCTCAAACCGTCATAAATACCGTGCGGTGTTTTACTACTTATTAGTACTACATTTTGGAAAAGAATCGGTGTATCAATAGTCCATTTTAAACAATTATTAAGTGGCATAATTTGTTGTTGCGCTTTTTTATTTTCTCCCTCTATTATCCGTACCTTTGCGGCATGATACACATAGGAGACTACAATAAGCTTACAATTCTGCGAGATACAGAACCAGGATTGTTTTTGGGAGATGACGAAGATCAAGAAGTCTTGCTTCCCAACCGTTATGTTCCCGAAGAATTTGAAATCGATGATACCATTGAGGTGTTTGTCTATTTAGATAACGAAGAACGCCTCGTAGCGGTTACCGATCACCCGTATATTAAAAAAGGAGAATTCGCTCTTCTTCGTTGTAATAACGTCACTGAAATTGGAGCATTTCTAGATTGGGGGCTGGTAAAAGAATTGTTCTGTCCGTTTAGAGAACAAGCATTTCCTATGAAAGCTGGTGGCTGGTATTTGGTCTATTGTTATTTAGACGAAACATCAGAACGTCTAGTCGCTTCCAGTAAAACAAATCGTTTTCTTGACAATAAAGAACTTACAGTGCAGGCCTTTGATGAGGTTGATTTGATTGTATCGCACCCCTCTGATTTAGGAATGAATGTGATTGTTAATAAAACTCACTTGGGGTTAATTTTTAATCAAGATTTATTTAAAGATATTAGCGTAGGAGATAAACTTAAGGGAATCGTTAAGAAAATTCGTCCTGGCAATAAGTTAGATATCACCCTTGAGAAAATTGGTTATAGAAACATTGAACCTAATGCGCAATCAATATTAGAGTTTTTAGAGAATAATGAAGATGGGTATTTAAAGCTCACTGATAAATCTTCACCTGAAGATATTAAATCAACCGTTCAAATGAGCAAGAAAAGTTTTAAAAAAGCGGTTGGAACTCTTTACAAACAACGTCGCATCCGAATCGAACAGGATGGAATTTATTTAACTACCTAAAACTGTAATCTTATGTCGAATATAGAATGGAAAACTGTTAAAGAATACGAAGACATTACTTACAAAAAATGCAATGGAGTTGCTCGTATAGCATTTAACCGTCCAGATGTAAGAAATGCTTTTAGGCCCAAAACAACGCTCGAGTTATATCAAGCATTTTATGATGCCAATGAAGATACAAGTATTGGGGTGGTTTTACTTAGTGCAGAAGGTCCCTCTTCTAAAGATGGTGTCTATTCGTTTTGTAGTGGAGGTGATCAAAAAGCGCGTGGCCATGAAGGCTATGTGGGTGATGATGGCTACCATCGATTAAATATATTAGAAGTACAACGTCTCATTAGGTTTATGCCTAAAGCTGTTATAGCAGTTGTTCCAGGCTGGGCTGTAGGTGGAGGTCATAGTTTGCATGTTATTTGCGACTTAACTTTAGCCAGTAAAGAACATGCTATTTTCAAGCAAACTGATGCCGATGTCACCAGTTTTGATGGGGGGTATGGTTCTGCATATTTAGCCAAAATGGTAGGACAGAAAAAAGCACGTGAAATTTTTTTCCTAGGAAGAAATTACAACGCTCAGGAAGCCTATGATATGGGAATGGTAAATGCAGTTGTTCCACATGAGGAGTTAGAAACAACAGCTTATCAATGGGCACAAGAAATTCTTGCTAAATCCCCTATATCCATCAAAATGCTCAAGTTTGCAATGAATCTTACGGATGATGGCATGGTAGGGCAACAAGTTTTTGCAGGCGAAGCTACCCGTCTCGCTTATATGACTGATGAAGCTAAAGAAGGACGTGATGCCTTTTTAGAAAAACGTCCACCAAATTTTGAAAAAAAATGGATTCCATAGTATGAGAAATTTACAAGCATGGATTTCTGCATGTCGTCTAAGAACATTGCCATTGTCAATTTCAGGAGCGATCGTAGGTTCTGGAATTGCATATTCTAGAGATCTTTTTGAGGGATCAATATTTACTCTTACAATTCTTACTACTTTAAGTTTACAAATTTTATCAAACCTCGCAAACGATTACGGCGATGGAGTTAAAGGCACTGACAACGAACACCGCATTGGACCAGAACGTGCCTTACAAAGTGGGAAAATCAGCCCAAAACAGATGCGGAATGCTATTATTTTTAATGTCATTATTTGCCTAGTTTTTGTAGTGAGTTTAATTTATACAGCTTTTGGTGCCGAACACTTTTTTACCTCTATGGTATTTATTGTTCTGGGAATTTTAGCCATTATTGCTGCCATCAAATATACGGTAGGCGCTTCTGCTTATGGGTACAGAGCCTTGGGCGATGTCATGGTATTTTTGTTTTTTGGTTGGCTGAGTGTTTTAGGAACGTATTTTTTATATTCAAAACAAATCGAAGTTTTGATGCTGCTGCCTGCTAGTAGTATTGGATTGTTAAGTGCTGGAGTGCTCAACTTAAACAATATGAGAGATATTGAATCTGATAGACGCTCTAAAAAGCAAACCCTGGCAGGTTATTTTGGATTAAAAATAGCGAAGCTATACCAACTAGTGTTGGTTGGAGTTGCTATGTTGTTAATTGGGATCTATTCTTATTTATATAGTAATAATTCAATGTATTTATTGCTAATTGCTTTTGTGCCGCTAATGATACACATGAATAATGTTCGTAAAACCAACGCTCCAATAGAATTTGACCCACAGTTAAAAGTATTGGCGCTATCAACCGTGGGCCTAGCGATGCTTTTTTGTGCTTCAATTGTTTAGAGCTTATATTATAATTTTGTAATTTTAAATAAAAAATTAAAATGAAAATTCAATTTTTGGGTCACGCTAGTTTACTTCTTATTATTGATCAAATTCATATTCTTGTTGACCCTTTTATTACAGCTAATCCCAAGGCATCACATATTATTTTGGATGATTTAAAAGCCGATTATATTTTATTAACCCATGCCCATCAAGATCATATTTTGGATGCAGAAGTTATAGCAAAAAGAACGGGTGCCACAATCGTGTCTAATTTCGAGATTGTTTCTCATTATCAAAAAATGGGTCTGAACGGACATCCCATGAACCATGGAGGTAGCTGGGAATTTGATTTTGGAACAGTTAAATATGTAAATGCGATTCATACGTCTTCATTTCCAGATGGTGCTTATGGAGGTCAGCCAGGTGGATTTATTATAAAAGGAGAATATAAAACTATTTATATCGCTGGCGATACAGCCCTTACCTTTGATATGAAATTGATTCCACTACAGTTTAATTTAGATCTAGCAGTCCTCCCAATAGGCGATAATTTCACGATGGGTGTCGAAGATGCCTTAATTGCCAGTGATTTTCTTGAATGTGATAAAATTTTAGGGTATCATTTTGATACATTTGGTTATATCGAAATTGACCATCAAAAAGCTATACAGACTTTTTCAAAAAAAGACAAAGACCTCATGCTTCTTAAAATTGGTGAATCCTTAACTCTATAGATGCAAGCTAACTACTTTAAATATCAACTTCAATTTAAGCAAGCAAGTGGTACCTCTCGAGGGATCTTAACGTATAAGGATACTTGGTTTATTCAAATCGATGATGGTTCCTTTAGAGGGATTGGTGAGTGCGGAATGTTTAAGGGTTTGAGTATTGATGATCGAACAGATTTTGAATCTAAATTAACCTGGACTTGTGAAAATATTGATTTAGGACTTCATACGTTGTTAGATAATTTGATTGAATTTCCTTCGATACAGTTTGGTTTGGAAATGGCTTTTCAATCGATTAAACAAAAAAAAATGTTTGAATTATTCCCGTCCGATTTTACAAAAGGGCAAGATTCAATCCCCATCAATGGACTGATTTGGATGGGGGATAAGTCGTATATGAAACAGCAAATCAAAGACAAACTTGCGGCAGGATTTTCGTGTATTAAGCTAAAAATAGGAGCTATCAATTTTGATAAAGAATTAGAGCTTCTCAAATCGATTCGTAACGAATTCGATGCCCAAACAATTGAAATTCGGGTGGATGCAAATGGTGCTTTCAAACCCTATGAAGCCCTAGAGAAACTAAAACGCCTTTCAGATTATAAATTACATTCGATTGAACAGCCAATTCAACAAGGACAGCTTCAAGAAATGGCACAACTATGTACGGAAACACCCCTTCCGATTGCCTTAGACGAAGAATTAATTGGTGTGTTTTCTGTAACAAATAAGGACTTATTACTACAAACTATCAAGCCTCAATATATTATCCTAAAACCCACTTTAATCGGTGGTTTTAAAGGCAGTCAAGAATGGATTGACTTAGCAGAGTCAAAGAATATTGGATGGTGGGTAACAAGTGCCTTGGAAAGTAATATTGGACTCAATGCGATTGCGCAGTGGACTTACACACTCAAAAGTCAACTGCCTCAAGGTTTGGGTACGGGTGGTTTATTTACCAATAATATTCAAGCCCCCTTAGCAGTTGAGTCGGGGCAGTTATTTTATGATTTAAAAACAAAGTGGAATTTAAAATTTTAATTTATGTACATCAAACAAGCATTTAATTTCAAACACGACTGGTGGCTTTATGTAGCTGGCTTAGCAATAATAGTTGTAGCAGTAATTCTAGGTCAATTGCCCTACACAATAATTTTAATCGCAAAAGCTGCTGAAGCTGGTTTGAATCTTCAAAAACTTGATTTAAGTCAGACAATGGGTTTAATAGAGTCCAATCTGAATCTGTTTCTCATGTTATTGTCTTTTGCAGCGGGCTTTTTAGGAGTCTTTTTTGTGGTCAAAACGCTCCACAAACAAACGATACGAAGTTTAACAACCTCACGATCAAAAATTGATTGGAAACGTTTTTGGTTTGCATTTTTATTTTGGGGAATTATTTCAAGTGGGTTGGTTTTAGTAGACCATTATATGTCTCCAGAAAATTATATATTTAATTTTAAACTGGTACCGTTCTTAATTTTAGCAGCTATAGCTATTGTTTTAGTTCCAATACAAACAAGTTTTGAAGAATATCTGTTTAGAGGGTATTTAATGCAAGGGATTGGTGTAGTGTGTAAAAATAAATGGGTACCACTAATCGTTACTTCCGTGTTGTTTGGTCTTCTCCATATTGCGAATCCAGAGATTGAAAAGTTGGGTTATATATTATTAGTGCATTACATTGGTACTGGTTTCTTTTTAGGTGTTATCACTTTGATGGATGAGGGGCTAGAATTAGCTCTTGGATTCCATGCAGCAAACAACTTGTTTACGGCGCTTTTAGTCACTGCAGATTGGACGGCTTTTCAAACAAATTCAGTTCTTAGAGATATTTCAGATCCAGACATTGGATCGTTAGAAATATTTGCATCAGTTCTGGTAATATATCCTATTTTGATTTTCATTTTTGCAAAAGTCTATAAATGGAACAATTGGAAAGATAAATTGACAGGTCCCGTAACTAATAATTAGGCTTTAAATACAAGATTAAAAAGTAATTGAATCCAAATATCACATATAAACATCCCCATGCATCCTTTAAGTTGGAAGGAGTTTTTTATGATACGATAGGGCTTTCAAGTCTTGCCAATCGGTTGATAATTGAAGGAGAGGTCTATCAAGCTGCGCTTGGTCATTTTATAATAAAATGGATAAATTCGAGTCCAGAAATTTCACTACAAACTTCGGGTTCTACAGGAACACCAAAAACTGTTTTAATGTCCAAACAAGCGATGGTAAATTCTGCTATAGCCACAGGGACTTACTTCAAATTAAAACCAGAAGATTCTGCTTTGTCCTGTTTGCCCTTTGAATACATTGCAGCCAAAATGATGTTTGTAAGAGCTTATGTTTTAGGTTTAGAATTGGATTGCATAAATCCGAGTTCTAACCCCCTAAAAACTGTTTCAAGAAGCTATGATTTTTGCGCCATGGTTCCTTTGCAGTTAGAAAATTCTATCGACTATTTACAACACATTAAAACACTAATTGTAGGAGGAGCTAAACTTTCGTATGGTTTGAAATCAAAACTTACAAATTCACCAGCCTCTATTTATGAAACTTTTGGAATGACGGAAACTGTTAGCCATATAGCGGTCAAAAACATCACCAAATCTTCTTCTTTGTTTGAAGTATTGCCTTCCATTTCTGTTGGAGTTGATGTTCGAAATTGTTTAACAATTAACGCCCCACAGTTAGTTTCAAAACCAATTCAAACGAATGATGTTGTTAAACTCGTTTCAAGCACTACATTTGAATGGGTGGGGAGGTATGATATGATAATAAACTCAGGGGGTATTAAAGTAGCACCCGAACAATTGGAACAACAATTGGAAGGTTTTATCAAAGATCGCTTTTTTATTACCTCTCAAAAAGATAATTCTTTTGGTGAAATTGTCGTGATTGTGATTGAACGCTCTATTGCTTATAAGGAATTAAATTTTGAAATTTTAGAGCCGATGAAACGTCCCAAACGAGTTTATTATGTAGATAAGTTCAAGGAAACCATCTCCAGAAAAATCAAACGTAAAGAAACTTTTAACTTAATTAAACCTGAATAACACCCATATTGAATGTTTTTTCAATAGGGGCATGATTGGCAGCTTCAATACCCATACTGATCCAATCTCGCGTGTCTGTTGGGTTAATTACGCCGTCCGTCCACAATCTAGAGGCAGCATAATATGGGGACACTTGTGCGTCGTATCGCGATTTAATTTCGTCTAATAATTCGGCTTCTTTTTCAGCCGTAATAGTTTCACCTTTCTTTTTCAAAGAAGCGGTTTCTATTTGTAGCAATACTTTAGCGGCACTATTACCACTCATTACTGCCAATGCAGCACTCGGCCAAGCCACAATAAGTCGTGGGTCATATGCTTTGCCACACATAGCATAATTCCCAGCTCCATAGCTGTTGCCAATTATAATGGTGAATTTTGGAACTACACTGTTACTCAATGCATTTACCATCTTAGCGCCGTCTTTAATAATCCCACTGTGCTCACTTTTACTCCCTACCATAAATCCGGTGACATCTTGTAAAAAAACCAAGGGTATCTTTTTTTGATTACAATTTGCTATAAATCGTGTTGCTTTATCAGCACTGTCGTTATAGATAACCCCACCAAATTGCATTTCTCCTTTAGCATTTTTGACAAGTTTCCGCTGATTTGCGACAATTCCTACTGCCCAACCTTCAATACGTGCATAGGCTGTAATAATTGTTTTACCATAATCGGCTTTGTATTCCTCAAATTCAGAATCATCTACCAAACGTTTGATGACTTCATACATATCATATTGATCAGCTCTAGACTGTGGGAGGATTCCGTACAAGTCTTCAAGATTTTCTTTTGGTTTTTTAGAAGTAACTTTACTAAAACCTGCTTTTTCAAAATCCCCGATTTTATCCATAATGGATTTGATTTTATCGAGTGCATCTGCATCATTTTTGGCTTTATAGTCAGTAACTCCACTGAGTTCGCAATGCGTCGTTGCACCCCCCAAAGTTTCATTATCAATAGTCTCTCCAATAGCTGCTTTAACTAGATAACTACCTGCCAAAAAAATACTCGCAGTTTTATCTACTATAATAGCCTCGTCACTCATAATTGGTAAGTACGCACCCCCAGCAACACAGCTCCCCATGATAGCCGAAATTTGTGTAATTCCCATACTGCTCATTTGAGCATTATTTCTAAAAATCCGACCAAAGTGTTCTTTATCTGGGAAAATCTCATCTTGCATAGGCAGATAAACCCCAGCCGAGTCCACTAAATAGATGATCGGTAATTTATTTTCTATGGCAATTTCTTGCGCTCTAAGATTTTTTTTAGCAGTGATTGGAAACCAGGCACCTGCTTTTACAGTGGCATCGTTAGCAACAACGACACACTGTTTTCCTTTGATAAACCCAATTTTCACAACGACGCCACCAGAAGGGCATCCGCCGTGAGAATCATACATCCCATCTCCTGCAAAGGCTCCAATTTCAATGGATTTTGAATTTGAATCTAAAAGATAAGTAATTCGTTCGCGAGCAGTAAGTTTTCCTTTGGCGTGTTCTTTCTCAATTTTTGGTTTACCACCTCCTAATTTAACTTGCGACAAACGCTTATTTAAATCTGTTACGAGTAGTTTGTTATAATCCTCGTTTTTGTTGAAGTTTAAATCCATGGTGCTTATCTTTGTTGATAACAAAAATAACATTATTCTTTGATTTTTAAGATTTTGTTTAACGAACAATTTTAATTATAATAAATGATACTGGTTTTTCATAATGCTGCTTCAAGAGGGTTTGCTAATCACGGATGGTTACAAGCCAATCATTCTTTTAGTTTTGCAAACTATTATGATCCGAAAAAAATGAATTTTGGAGCCTTGAGAGTTTTGAACGATGATTTAATCGCTCCAAGTATGGGATTTGGAACGCATCCTCATGACAATATGGAAATCATCACCATTCCACTTTCGGGACTTTTGAAACATAAAGATTCCATGGGGAATTCATGGGAAGAAGTCAAAGCTGGCGAAGTACAAGTCATGTCAGCAGGAACAGGGGTTCAACATTCGGAAATTAATGGTTCCGCTTCGGAGTCTTTAAGCTTATTTCAGATTTGGATTGTTCCAAACAAAAAAAACGTCACCCCACGATACGATCAACAATATTTTGAGCAATCCCAAGATGGAGAGTTGCAGGTATTGGTAGCATCAATTGATGATGCATCCACAGATTCAAGTTTAAAAATTCATCAAGACGCTCAAATTTCTAGAATTAATTTATCAGCAAATAAATCTTTTGAATACACTTTAAAATCATCTAATCATGGTGTGTATGTGATGCAAGTCTTTGGAGTTTCAAAAATTGAATCAACAGAAATAAACACAAGAGACGCCGTCGAGATTTCTGAAGTTGAAAACTTTAAAGTTGATGTTTTAGAAGATTCTCAACTATTATTTATTGAAGTTCCTGTAACTTTTGACGAAAGCTAAACATATTACATTCTAATTTACGATATTTGTCTCTTTAAAATTTCAACTATGGCAATGAATAAAAATACAGTACTGGCTTGGGCCACATATATTATGATATTTACTGGGGTATCTTTAATCGCCTTGGGTGCTTTTAGGTATAATGAAGTTGCTGGATGGGGATTTGCAGCAGTGGGTATTGGGTTTTTCGCAAATGCTTGGGTGTTTAATGCTTTAAAAGGACGTGTATAATGAGTGACGATAAAAAAATTATTTTTTCAATGTCTGGTGTGACAAAGTCTTACCAAAGTGCTAATACACCTGTTTTAAAAAATATATACCTGAGTTTCTTTTATGGAGCAAAAATCGGGATTTTAGGACTCAATGGTTCTGGTAAATCAACCTTGCTTAAAATTATTGCTGGGGTAGATAAAAATTATCAAGGAGATGTTGTGTTTTCACAAGATTATTCTGTGGGCTATTTAGAACAAGAACCGAAGCTTGATGAATCTAAAACAGTAATGGAAATTGTTCGTGAAGGTGCTGCTGAAACAGTAGCCATTCTCGATGAATACAATAAAATAAACGATATGTTTGGGTTGGAAGAAGTGTATTCTGATGCGGACAAGATGGAAAAACTTATGAACCGTCAGGCGGAGCTTCAAGATCAAATTGATGCTGCGAATGCTTGGGAATTAGATACAAAATTAGAAATAGCGATGGATGCTTTAAGAACCCCAGATGGTTCTAAAAAAATAGCTGTTTTATCTGGTGGTGAACGTCGTCGTGTAGCCCTCTGCCGTTTGTTACTTCAAGAACCTGATGTGTTGTTATTAGATGAGCCAACAAACCACTTGGATGCAGAATCAGTACACTGGTTAGAGCATCATTTAGCACAATATAAAGGTACCGTGATTGCAGTAACGCACGACCGTTATTTCTTGGACAATGTTGCGGGTTGGATTTTAGAATTAGATAGAGGTGAAGGCATTCCTTGGAAAGGTAATTACTCTTCTTGGTTAGATCAAAAATCGAAGCGTTTGGCTCAAGAAAGCAAGACAGCTTCCAAACGTCAAAAAACTTTAGAGCGTGAATTAGACTGGGTACGTCAAGGAGCTAAAGGCCGTCAAACAAAGCAAAAAGCACGTTTGAAGAATTACGATAAATTAATGAATCAAGATCAAAAACAACTTGATGAAAAATTAGAAATATACATTCCTAACGGTCCACGTTTAGGAACAAATGTCATTGAAGCAGAAGGCGTAAGTAAGGCATATGATGATAAATTATTATATGACAACTTAAACTTCAATCTTCCTCAAGCAGGAATTGTTGGAATTATTGGACCTAATGGTGCTGGTAAAACCACCATTTTTAAAATGATTATGGGCGAAGAAACTTCAGATAAAGGAAGTTTCAAAGTGGGAGAAACGGCTAAAATCGCTTATGTCGATCAAAGCCATTCAAATATAGACCCTGAAAAATCGATTTGGCAAAACTTTAGTGATGAGCAAGAACTCATTATGATGGGAGGGCGTCAAGTAAATTCTCGTGCTTATCTGAGTCGTTTTAACTTTACAGGGAGTGAACAAAACAAAAAAGTTAACATGCTTTCTGGTGGTGAACGGAACCGTTTGCACTTGGCAATGACGCTTAAAGAAGAAGGAAACGTATTACTTTTGGATGAGCCAACGAATGATTTGGATGTTAATACTTTGAGAGCTTTAGAAGAAGGTCTTGAAAATTTTGCAGGCTGTGCCGTGGTAATTAGTCACGACCGTTGGTTTTTAGATCGGGTTTGTACACATATCCTTGCATTTGAAGGAAATTCGGAAGTTTATTTTTACGAAGGAAGTTTTAGTGAATACGAAGAAAATAAAAAGCAACGTTTGGGTGGCGACTTGATGCCAAAACGAATTAAGTATAAGAAGTTAATACGATAAGTTTGTTAGAAATGCGCCCCGTTTGTGAGCACTGTAACAAAGCATTACCAAACGATAGTGGTGAAGCAATGATTTGTGCCTATGAATGTACGTTTTGCAGAACTTGTGTTGAAACCATATTAAAGAATAAGTGTCCAAATTGTGGGGGAACTTTTGAAAAGCGTCCTGTAAAAAAAACTACTTCTTAGCTTTTTTTATTAAAGGGATTAAATAACTGATATTGTACCCAAAACCGACTCCAAAATTCCCACTGTCAAAAGTGCGTCCGAATCCTGGAATGTATATATTTTCAAAATTATCAGGTTGAGTCTCAGATAAACGGCCTTTGATTTGAACATTAATGCCTACAAAAAGATTGTTTATAACTTCGGCTTTAAACCCAAAAACAAGCTCAAGCCATGTGGCACTGAGGTCCTTAAAATTTTCTCCTTCTAATACTTCAGTTTGCCCCCAAGTAGAGTTGTTGGTATCATAAATTGTGTAACTATTTAGTGTTTGATTGAAATTAGAAATTCCAAAACGAAGCCCGGAATATACCATGTTTTCCATTCCGGCCCAATTATCGTACATATTATAGTCAATTCCTGCTTTTAGATACGTTCCTTTAGCGGTACTGTTTAAATAGTCTGTAGATGTTGTACGCTCTTCGTTTCCGATTTCTGCAGCGATATACAGTCGATCTGTGAAGCGATAATCTGCATTGAATTCTATAGCACTATAATCGGTTTCCAAAAAAGTGCGTACAAGTTTACTAGCGTCAACACCAACTCGAAGACCGTATTTGTGTTTGATAACTAAACTATCGCTTGTCTGGATGTTTTCCTCTTGAGCATAAAGACTCATGCACACACTCAAGCACCCTATAAGGCTAGTGAAGTATTTTAACATGGATGTCATTTTCATTTGTTATTTCAGTTATTAATATTTCAGAGCCAATCATCCATTGATCAGTATCAGTGGTAATAGCAAACGTTTGAATATCAAAATTTGTTTTATATCCACAGGCTCTAGAAACATACACATTTTCTGTATTGTAGGTGATTTTTATTCTATCGGGATTTCCACTGATAATTCCATCCACAATATCGTAACTCTTGTAAAGCATAAATTCTGTTTCATTCCCATTTGTTTTTAAGGGGAGGGTGATGGAGGAACGGGTTGTCACTATTTCATTATTGATGGGTACTTCAAATCCTTCACTGTCAAGCCCTAAAGCATAGAGTCCAGGGACGGCCAAAATTTCATCAGTGTTCGTAAGGTCATAAAACTCAATGACTAATCGGGGTGTGGTCTGAGTGGTCTCAGGACAGATGTCGTCTTTTTCACAACTAAAAATGACGATTAAAAATAAACAAATAAACTTTTTCATGGCTTATTATTTAGAGTTACGTTTTTCCAAAAGTACAACATTTTCTACATGATGTGTTTGTGGAAACATGTCAACGGCTTGAGTTTTACTAATTTTATAAACTGAATCTAATAACGCAAGATCTCGTGCTTGTGTTGCGCTGTTACAACTTACATAAACAATTTTTTCAGGGGTAATTTGCAGAATTTGAGCGACTACATCTTTGTGCATTCCATCTCTTGGTGGATCGGTGATGATTACATCTGGCTGCCCATGTGTCTCTATAAATTGGGTGTTGAAAACAGTTTTCATATCTCCAACAAAAAAATCTACATTATCAATTTTATTTAAGATGGCATTTTCTTTGGCCGCACTAATCGCATCGGGTACAGATTCAACTCCAATGACTTTCAAGGCGTTTTTAGCGACAAATTGTGCAATGGTTCCAGTTCCAGTATATAAGTCATAAACCAGCTCTTTTCCTGTAAGTCCAGCAAAGTCACGTGTTATTTTGTATAAATTAAAAGCTTGATCTGAATTGGTTTGATAAAAAGATTTTGCATTAATCTTAAAACGTAAGCCTTCCATTTCCTCAAAAATATGATCTCGTCCGTGATAGCATATAACGTCTTGATCATAGATGGTATCATTTGCTTTGCCATTAATAATGTATTGAAGAGACGTAATTTCTGGAAATGTTGTTTTTAAATGATCTAATAGTGCCATTCTGTTTTCGGTATCTTCCTTAAAAAATTGAACAACAATCATCAATTCTCCAATACTTGTATTTCGAATCATTAGAGTTCTTAGCACTCCAGTTTGTTGTCGTGTATTAAAGAACGGAATTTTGTGTTTGATTGCAAAATCTTTAACTGCATTTCGAACGGCATTGGAAGGATCGCCTTGAAGCCAACATTTTTTAACGTCTAATATTTTATCCCACATTCCTGGAATATGAAAGCCTAAAGCATTGCGATCTCCTAAATCTTCGGTTGAAGCAATTTCTTCAACGGTTAGCCAACGGCTGTCGCTGAAGGAAAATTCCATTTTATTACGGTAGAAATATTGTTCTTCTGATCCTAAAATTGGAGTAATTTCCGGCAATTCAAGATGTCCAATTCTAGTAAGGTTGTTAACCACTTCTTTTTCTTTGTAATAAAGTTGGTGCGAGTAGTCCATATGTTGCCATTTACAACCCCCACAAGTCCCAAAATGCTCACAAGCTGCTTGTGTACGTTTTTCTGATAACTTATGAAAAACTGTTGCCTTGCCTTCATAATATCCTTTTCGTTGCTTGAATGTTTGAACATCTACAATATCCCCTGGTACGGCATTTGGTAAAAACACCACTTTTCCGTCTGGAGCTTTTGCTATGGTTTTGCCTTTAGCTCCAGCATCAATCACTTCTAAATTTGAAAACACTTTGTTTTTGTTTCTTCTACCCATAGGGCAAAAATAGAATAAATGATAGCATAATTCTAAGAAATCTATTTAGAATTCTTAAATTGCATCACATTATGGATGATTCCTCTCCACTAAGAAGGAATAGTTATTTTATAATTTTAAAATTCTCATTAAAATGGCTATTTTAAATCAAATTACCCCCAAAGAAGCTATCAATCTAGAGCACCAGTACGGAGCTCATAATTACCATCCCCTTCCAGTCGTTTTGGCTAGAGGTGAAGGTGTGTATGTTTGGGATGTTGAAGGAAAGCGTTATTACGATTTTCTGTCTGCATATTCCTCTGTCAATCAAGGGCATTGTCATCCTCAAATTGTGAATGCAATGATAGAGCAAGCACAAACACTCACTCTAACATCACGAGCGTTTCACAATGACAAATTGGGGCCTTACGAAGAATACGTCACCAAATATTTTGGATTTGACAAAGTTCTTCCAATGAATACGGGTGCAGAAGCTGTTGAAACAGCGCTTAAGATTTCTCGTAAATGGGCTTATGAAGTTAAAGGAATTCCAGAAGATCAAGCTCAAATTGTTGTGTGTGACAATAATTTTCACGGAAGAACGACTACGATTATTTCATTTTCTAATGATCCTGTAGCACGTGAAAACTTTGGGCCTTTCACAGATGGATTTATTAAAATTCCTTATGATAATACGGAGGCTTTAGAAAACACTCTCAAAAACAACTCTAATGTCGCAGGTTTTTTAGTAGAGCCAATACAAGGAGAGGCAGGAGTTTATGTGCCAACAGAAGGCTATTTAGCTAAAGCAAAGGCATTGTGTGAAGCATATAATGTGCTGTTCATTGCAGATGAAGTGCAAACAGGTATTTCTCGTACGGGGCGACTATTGGCTTCATGTGGAAATTGTGACTGTATTCAGAAAGATTGTTCTGGAACTCCAGATGTGAAGCCAGATATTTTAATTCTTGGAAAAGCATTGAGCGGCGGCGTATATCCTGTGTCTGCTGTGTTAGCAAATGATGCCATTATGAAGGTTATTACGCCTGGATCTCATGGAAGTACCTTTGGAGGAAATCCTATTGCAGCAGCCGTTGCGATGGCTGCTTTGGAAGTGGTAAAGGACGAGCAATTGACAGATAATGCGTATCGACTTGGGAACTTATTTAGATCTCTTTTAAACGAGTATATTGCTACGAGTGAAATTGTGAAACTGGTACGAGGAAAAGGCTTACTAAATGCAATCGTTATTAATGATCATGAAGACAGTGATACTGCTTGGAATATTTGTTTGAAGCTTAGAGATAATGGACTTCTTGCAAAACCTACTCACGGCAACATCATTCGCTTTGCTCCTCCTTTAGTTATGAGTGATGACCAATTGATTGAATGTGTGAATATTATTATCAATACATTAAAGAGTTTTGAAATTCAATAATTTTAAAATACACCCTTACAAATTCTTGAAAAATCATTCCTTATTTTGAGTGATTTTTTGTTTAATGCAGATAGCGTAGGTGCTAGTTTTACCTTAAGAATAACATATTTAACCAACGCTCTTGAAATGATTGAAAGCCATTTTCATAAATCCAAATAGCCGCGTAACCAAAGTAAAACAAGTTGACAGCTAAAGAAATAAGGGCAGCTATCTTGGCAATTTTCATGGTTTCAAGTGAACCTGTAAATCCCAATGGGTTTTGTTTAGCTTGGTTAGTTTTTTGATAGACTGAATATAAAGCTACTCCTGAAAATAGCAGGCCTATTCCACCAAAGCAGGCCGTAATTAAACTTATAAACGATAGAATAAAAATAGGTGTACTCACCAAACGCGTTTTCATAGATAAGGGGTTTTAGTTCCCGCACGCAACGCTTTCCCATATCATTAATGGGGTAGTAGGTTGTTGGGATTGGGGTGTTTATTGTCATAAATGTACTAAAAAAACAATCCCTACTAAAATTTAGAAGGGATTGATTGTTTTTTTGAATCTTAATTTTTATTTACAAAAGATATTCAGTACTGATAAAGTTTGATTTACTAGATTCTAATAAATCTTTTAAAATTGCTTTGTTAGCATCATTTTCTTTAGTGGCTACAAATGTTCGTATCGAAAAAGAACGCAACGCATCCCGGACACTTAAGGTACTAAATGCGGAGTCTTTTCTCCCTGTGAACGGAAATACATCGGGTCCTCGTTGACATGAACTATTTAGGTTGACACGACAAACTAAATTAACGAGTACATCAAATAGGGGTGCTAAAGTATCAGCATCTTCTCCAAAAACACTCACTTGTTGGCCGTAATTGGATTCTGCCATATCATCCAGCACTTGCTGAACATCTGTGAATGTTATGATTGGAATAACAGGTCCAAACTGTTCTTCTTTGTAGACTTCCATGTCTTTAGTTACAGGGTACAAAACCGCTGGATAGCTGTAGTTTTCGGTGAGTTGTCCTCCTTTTGAATTTAATATTTTCGCTCCTTTAGATTTTGCATCTTTAATTAACTCTTGAATGTAAGCGGGTTTATTTTTTTCAGGAAGTGGAGTAAGTTGAACGCCTTCTTCCCATGGATTTCCAAACTTGAGTGCATCTACTTTTTCACAGAAACGTTTATTAAATTCTTCTGAAATACTTTCGTGAACATAGAGTATTTTTAGTGCAGTACAACGCTGGCCATTAAAAGAGAGGGTTCCAGCAATACATTCATTAATTGCAAGGTCTAAATTAGCATCAGGCAATACAATGCCAGGATTTTTAGCTTCTAATCCTAATACCGATCGTAGACGATTTCCTTTTGGGTGACTATTTTGTAAGGCATTGGCAGAACTACTGTGTCCAATCAATGCAAGAACATCTATTTTTCCAGTTTCCATTATGGGTGTTGCCAAGACACGTCCACGTCCATACAATACATTTACAACTCCTTTAGGGAAACTGTTTTGAAACGCTTCAAGCAAAGGAGATAATAATAAAACCCCTAATTTTGCAGGTTTAAATACCGTAGTATTTCCCATAATAAGTGCGGGAATTAACAGTGCGAATGTTTCGTTTAATGGATAATTATACGGCCCCAAACATAGCACAACGCCAATAGGACCACGTCTAATGTGTGCATAGACGCCAGAATGTTTTTGAAATTTAGCTGAGTTACGATCTACTTGTTTGTAGTCGTCTATAGTATCGTAAATATAATCTACAGTTCGATCAAATTCTTTTTCGGAGTCTGCAAGATTTTTACCAATTTCCCACATCAGATATTTTACGATGGCATCACGTTTGGTTTTCATTTGCTCAGCAAATTTCTCCATACAAGCAATACGATCTCCAACTTTCATAGTTGGCCAATCACCTTGTCCGTTATTATATGCATTTGAAGCAGCATCTAAAGCTTCTAGTGCCTCATTTTTTGTGAGTTCAGGAACGCTTCCTAAGAGTGTTGGTTGGTAATTTTCGGTAGATGATATGGTAGAATAGACCTCAGTCATTTTACCAGACCATTCTTTTATTTCACCATTGACTAAGTATGTTTTTTGCTCAACAAGTGAATTGATTTTAAAGGGTTCAGGAATATTTTTAAAAGTCATATAATTGGAAGTTAGTTTGATTGATAAAACTAAGAAATTATTGAGTTCAAGTATCCTAATGAAACGTTAATCTTAATAAAAAGTCATTTACAGGGAAGGGTAGTGGCTGTTAGATTTTATATTATAATATAAAACACCCCCTAAAAACTAGGGGGTATTGTTTGTTTTAAGAGTTTTTCTTAAGTTCCTCCATTACTTCATTCCAGGCGTCTTCAATCCCATCAAAACCTCCTGTGTATATACCATAAAGTACACGTATGAAATATATAGCATTAATAATCAAACTAACCAAAGCAATAATCTTAGCAGTATTCATCGCATTCAAATTGCCTTCATATTCGTCGGGGTTTTCTTTAGCATCTTTTACTTTGTTATGTGCAATTAAATAAGCAGGTCCTGAAAGTAAAAACCCAAGTCCGCCAAAACAGCAGCAAAGAAGTCCTATTATACTGAGTACATAAATAAGTGTGGTGTTTAATTGTTTTTTCATTTAATTTAATTTTAGAGTTGTTTAATAGTGTAACTTATAATAATGGTTGCGATTGATATAATAGACAGCCAATTAATTCCTTTAGTGTAGTTTTTGAATTTATAAAATCGAGTTAGTAATAAATATGCTGAAAGAATCAACAAAGGGTATATAGCGGCATACATATAAAAAGCTTCAATAAAATGACCTTTCCAGATTAAAAGGAGAGATCTTTGAAATCCACACCCCATACATTCAAACCCAAAAAGAGTTTTACTTAAACAAGGAATCATGTAGTTTTCTAGAGCCATCACTGTTTTAAAAGTAGGATTTTTTCAAATATAAGTGAATTATTTTCGAAATAAAAAATGGAGATTGCTATTTATCATAAATTCAAAAGCTGTAATTTTGATTTTTAAGCAAAAACAGAATGTCAAAACGTACCCTTTATTTTATAAGTTTAGTTTTAGGAGTTTTTCTTGTGATTGTTACAGAATTTCAGGATACACCCGATTTGATTCTGCAAATTGGAGGATTTTGTTTGCTAATGCTTGCGTTGTATCAGTTGTCTAAAGGTGTAAAAGACATGCCTGCAAAAGATTCTTATGTTGAAAATGAAGAATAAGAATGAAGTTTGAAATCAATGATACGGTAGCTGTTTTGGATGATGATTTATCAGGAATCATTACTAATATAGATGGTTCGGAAGTTACGGTTGCGACCACGAATGGATTTGAGTTAAAATTTCAATCGAATGAGTTGGTGAAAATCCATGATCCTCGGATGATGAGTCGTTCGCTTTTTTCTAGTAAATCCTTAGAAAGTGTTCTTTCCGAAAAGGAAACTAAAAAACGTCAAAACCCTCCCAAAGTTTCTTCTAAAGAACGCGCTCAACCGGCGATGGAAGTGGACTTACATATCAACCAATTGGTAAAAAATTCTCGGGGAATGCAAAACCATGAGATGCTCAATTTACAGATTGAAACAGCCAAGCGCCGCTTAGAGTTTGCAATTCAAAATCGAATTCAACGTATTGTATTTATTCATGGAGTAGGAGAAGGAGTTCTTAAACTAGAACTGGAGTATCTTTTTAAACGTTACGAAGGTTTAAAATACTACGATGCCAATTACCAAAAATATGGGCAAGGGGCTACTGAAGTATATATCTTTCAGTCAAAAATAGCTTAATAGGTTACAGAGTCTTCGTAAGTCCCTAATTCGAAGCTGTCAGTTGCTAAGATCGACAAATCAATATTTTCTAAAGTGACATTGATTTTAATTGTACGTGTATATTCGTTGGCTCTCACAAAAGTAACTGCGAAACTATTGGAGACGGTATCATCTAGAAACCGTGCGACTGCCGCTCCTGTGGCTAAGTCATCAAATAAGTTCCCGTTATTGTTTTCATCTTCAAGATACGTAAGTGTGCCATCATTGTCATCATCTGTATCTAAATAATCGGGGGTACCATCACCATCTGTGTCTTGGGCATCCGAAAGGTCACCATCATTATTAAGGTCTGGTTTTTCATTCAGAGTAGGAACATTATCTCCATCATCATCACTATCTTTATAATTGGGAACGCCATCACCATCGGAATCTCCATCAAATTCTAAGTCGTTTGGGACGCCATCATTATCATCATCAATAAAAGTTGATATAAAAATGGCGGTTCCGCTTTGCGATTCATAATTCTCGTTTACAGAAACACTGGCATCTGGAATGTCCTGACAAATGTAGTCGTTAGGATTGCCTGTATAAGTTCTGTAAATGAAGCTGACACTGTTGCTAAGCGCCATAGTTTCCATATCCCCAGAATTCCCAGGGTTAAAAATTCTATCTGCTTGTGCATTGTTTGGGAATAGAAGTGTAAGCGATTCAGAAGGGTCCTCTTTGGTATCGTACAAAATATAATTAGTAGATGCAGCATCCCCACAAAGCGTAAGGCTTTTGTTAAAATCTAATTCAACATCCAAAACGTCTCCATCATCACAAGATAAAAAGAGGTTACAACAAAAAAGTAAGATTAATAAGGATCGCATACCAAACATATTTTACACAAAAGTACAGGATTTGTTAATTAATTTGAATATAATTTGCTAATAATTTTATTTGGTTATTTTTGTATCAAACTAAAGCTACATGGATTCAATTTATTTAGATAATGCGGCGACTACTCAAGTAAGAGACGAAGTAATCGATACGATGGCTTCAGTGCTGAAATCTAATTATGGCAATGCTTCTTCAACACACGGTTTTGGGCGTTCTTCAAAATCAATTATTGAAAGTTGTCGTAAACGCATTGCCTCTCATTTTAATGCGTTGGCTTCTGAAATCATTTTTACTTCTGGAGGGACTGAGGCTGATAATTTGGTTTTGAAATCTGCGGTTAAAGATTTGAAGGTAACGCATCTCATTACTTCCAAAATAGAACACCATGCCGTTCTCCACACCGTTGAACAATTGGCGATAGATCATAATATTAAAGTGAGTTATGTCTCTATCCTTTCAGATGGTTCTATAGATTATAATCATCTAGAAACTCTCTTAAAGTCATCAGAAAAAACATTGGTATCGTTGATGCATATCAATAATGAAATTGGAACTATTCTAAACCTTCAAAAAGTTGCGGATTTATGCAAATCTAACGATGCACTTTTTCATAGTGATTCAGTTCAGTCGGTGGGTCATTATCATCTAGATTTACAAAAAATTCCCATTGATTTTTTAGCTGCGAGTGCTCACAAATTCCATGGTCCTAAAGGAATTGGCTTTGTGTTTATTCGAAAAAACTCGGGACTTAAGCCCTTAATTCATGGAGGGATGCAAGAACGTGGAGTTCGTGCTGGGACAGAAAGTATTCATGACATTGTTGGGTTAGATGCCTCTTTGGCTTTGTCATATAAAAACTTAGACATTGAAACGAATCAAGTTAAGTCTCTAAAAACCTATTTTGTAGAGCAGTTAAAAACTCACATTGAGGGTGTTAAGTTTAATGGGTGTTGTAGTGATTTTGACAAGAGTACTTACACGCTTGTAAATGTATGTTTACCAGTTTCTGAAGCAAATGCTCCAATGTTTCTTTTTCAATTGGATTTAAAAGGAATTGCTTGCTCTAAAGGCAGTGCCTGTCAAAGTGGAAGCGATAAGGGCTCTCATGTATTAACTCAAATTCTTTCTGAGGAGGATCTCAAGAAACCATCCATTCGGTTTTCATTTAGTATTTATAATACCAAAGAAGAAATTGATTCAGTTGTTGAAACACTTCAAACGCTCATCAAACCGTCAGATTCTTAAAAACGCATCCCTAATCTGATATTAAACACTCGTGGTGTCAAATAGTTTGGAATTGAGTATTGACGTTTAGAATATACATCCCGTACCCAAGTATTTGTGATGGAGTTTTTAACATCAAACATGTTAAAAATTTCTAATCCTATGGACAATTCTTCAAATGGTTTACGCCATCCTTTTTTGTTTGAATCTTTAGTATCTACTATTATATAGGACATTCCTACATCAGCACGTTTATAGTCAGGCAAACGGCTTTGGTAATCGTAAGGACTGGCATAACTAGGGGAGCCGCCAGGAACACCAGTATTATAAACCAAGTTTAGGTACATTTTCATTTTTGGAAGTTTTGGAACATAATCCTGAAATAGTATCCCAAATTTTAACCGTTGATCTGTTGGGCGTGCAATAAACCCTTGACCATTAATGTTTTCTTCTGTTTTTAGATATCCAAAAGAAAACCACGATTCTGTGCCCGGAACAAACTCACCATTTAGGCGTAAATCTAATCCATAGGCATAAGCTTCTGCATCGTTTGAGGCGTCATAACGTATGCGGACGTTTTCAACGGTATAAGGGTTAACGTCCGATAAATTTTTATAATAAGCTTCTGAAATGAGCTTAAAAGGACGATCCCACATTTCGAAGCTATATTCGTTAGCAAGCACCAAATGAATTGATTGTTGCGCTTTGACATCGCTATTGACAACACCATCACTATTTCTGAGTTCTCTATAAAAAGGCGGTTGGTAGTACAGTCCCCCACTCAAACGAAACAACATATCTTTATTCCAATCGGGTTTAATTGCCAATTGTAGGCGTGGACTGAAAACCGACTGTGAAACGTTTTTAATACCATCGCCTTGCACAGTCCATGCATGGTAACGCACTCCAGCATTGGCATAAACTTCATGGTTTCCGATCATGCTTCGTCGGTTCCATTGCCCATAGGCTTGAATGCGGTTTATTTTTGTATTGTTTGTTGCTCGAATGTTTTTATAAGGGGCTAAAGGGCCTTCGTATGCTGTATAAGGTTGGTCGTTAAAGCTGTCTATGTTTGGTGGATTGATAGAAAATCCAGCCGAATCTATTCGTTCCCATTCCACAATACGATCGCGAATGTCTTCATGAGTGTATTTCACAGACCATTCAAAATTATTTTCTTCAGATTTTAAATATCCTTTGTGTTCAACATTTGTGATTAAAGCATCTAAATCGTTTCGAGCATGGTTGATTTGTGATCCAATTCCTTCAGAAAACTCAACCTCTCCTAAACTTTCATCTCCAATGTTACTATTTACTTCCCCCAGACGGTATTGTGCTAAAATGTCAAAATACTCTTGTTCAGTGGTATGAAAGGTAGAGGCAATCAATTTTAGGGTTAGGTTATCATTAGCAAAATAACTTCCTTTAAATGCGCCGAAATAGGTGTTGTATTTGTCGTTTTCTTGTCCTTCATAAAAGACCAATAATGCCAACGGATCTTGTAAGGTTCCAAAATTTGTTTGACGGGTTCGGGGTTGGTATTTATAATCATTGATGGCTAAATTCCCTAAAAAGCTTAAATGAAACTTGTCTGAGAATTTATAAGTAAGGTAGGTTTGTATGTCTGCAAACTTTGGGGTAAAATTAGTTTCTGTTTCTTTAGAATCTACTAATAAACTATTGTCTCTGTAGCGAAGTCCTACCAAGGCTGAAAACTTAGAATCATTACTTACACTTTCGGCAGTTATACTGCCTCCTAATAAACTCAAATCTGCTTGTATTCCAAACTTAATAGGTGCTCTGTAGGTGATGTCTAAAACCGATGAAAGCTTATCGCCATATTTTGCTTGAAAGCCACCGGCTGTAAAATCTAAATTTTGAACCATGTCCGTATTCACAAAACTGAGACCTTCTTGCTGACCTGAACGCACCAAAAACGGACGGTACACTTCGATTTCATTTACATAAACAAGGTTTTCATCAAAATTCCCGCCTCTTACAGAATATTGAGTGCTTAATTCATTTGAGATGTTTACACCAGGGAGTGTTTTTAATAAGTTTTCTACTCCGGGTTGCGCTCCTTTAATGGTGCGAATTATTTGAGGTGAAATAGTAGTAATTCCTTCTAATTCCTTTCGTTTAGAACCTGTAATGATGACTGTTTCGATTTGCTCATAATTACTTTTTAAAACAGGATTAAATTCGAGTTCCTCTCCATTTTTTAAATTAAAAGGAGCTTCTAGATACTTATAGTTAATGTGTGAAAATCTAACGTTTACTTTTGTACTGGCAGGTATTTTTAAAATATAAAACCCATTTATATTTGTAGTTGTACCATTGTTATCTGCAACCACATTAACACCCTGTATAGGTTCGTTGAGTTCATTGAGAACAATGCCTCGTAGGGTAGCAGATTGACCAATAGCAATCGCTGGTAAAATTAAAATAAAGACTAAAATCTGGTATGCTGAGATTGATTTCAAATTGATAAGGTTTTATTTTCTGTAAAACGTAGTTTCAAATGTAGAACTATTTCCAACATTATCCGTTACAATGATTTTTAAATTGTTTTTAGTGTCTGTAATGATCTCATCATTAAAATCATGAGTCAATGTTTGTGTTTTAGTATCGTATTCCATTAAAATCCATTGATCGTTAATAGTAGCTCTGTAATTTTTGATTCCAGAAATTTGATCCGAAATCTTTATTTTTAGAAACCGGTAATTACTTATCCAACCTCCATTTTTAAAATTTATTGTTTTAACTTCTGGTTTTTCATCATCAATTCCTAACGTATAATTGCCTAAGTACTTTGTACGGGCCGTCAGTGTATTTCCACGTTTTTTAGTAGAGGTGTAGAAAAGCTTATTTCCATAACGGGATACACTTCCAATAAATAACTTGTCCTTGTCAGTGCCTTTGTATTGGCTAATATCAAAACTAATGTTCATAGATTTTTTTAAAGGAATAATTGGTTTATGTAGTTTCAAGGTGTCATTAGTGACCTCAAAATGAATGGCTACATCTTCGTAAAAAGAATCTTTATAAATTTGAACAGTGACATGGTCTTTTTCTAAAATTGTTTCTTCACTAGCAATCACCTGTTGAAGATTCAAAGATATCGGCTTCATATCTGGGAGTTCTTTTTTCAGACCTTTGATTGGAATGCTCAATTCCGATTTGTTGCCTTTATAATCACTTACAGATATTTTGTATATCGAATTAGTGTCATCTTCAATAGATACCTTTCCTTGGGTAGCGTAGCTTTTGAGTAGTTTTAAAGGGTTGTTACTTTCAATGAATAATTTTTGAATCCGTTTTTTTGTTTCATAGAAATAGGCATAATCAATGTAACGGTTCAGGTGTTTTGTTTCAGTAAATGAAAAACGTTTAAAATCAACATCTAAACTTTTGGTTCCATTAAAGTTAGTTGTGATAAAATTCACCCCATTTTTGTTAGAAGCAAAGTCTTGTCTGTCCGTACTAATAATTCCAAACCCAACATCACCAAAAGCCGTAATTTGTTCTGATTTGTATTGACCATTTGGAAGTTTTGTAATTCTAATTTTAACTCTTTTAGTCTGGCCATTTATATGACTTCCTTCAGATAATGGATATCCAAATAATTCATACACCACAGGTTTAGTGGTGTCTTTAATGTCAAATCCAAACAACATGGGGTTCATTGGCCGTTCAAGCTTGTCTCGAATTTCAAAATGAAGATGTGGTCCACCAGAACCTCCTGTATTTCCTGTATAGGCAATGATTTCTTTAGCCATAATCTTGAGATCTTCCGCTTTTGGGAAGAGTTCTAGTTCAAAAGTTTCTTTGTTATATTGCTGTTTTTTGACATAGGCTTCAATGGTAGGAGCGAACTTTTGTAGGTGTGCATAAACTGTTGTGTATCCATTAGGATGGGTGATATACAATGCTTTTCCATAGCCATAACGTGAGATTTTAATTCGGCTCACATATCCCGCTGCAGCGGCATACGTTTTGAATCCTTCTTTACCTTGTGTTTTTATATCCAATCCAGAATGAAAATGATTCGATCTAAGTTCGGCAAACGTTCCAGATAAGACCAGTGTGATATCTAAAGGGCTTGTAAAATAGTCTTGGGGATAAGGCGTTTGTGCATTGCAAAAAGAAACCACTGATAAAATTAAAAATAAAAACGCTTTCATAAAATAGGATTGAATGCTAAATTATACAATTGAGAGTAAATAGAAAAATAAAAAATAATGGAGTAGAGGATTTACAAATAAATAAAAAATTAAGTGAAAACAATTGTGTTATTAAATATGGAATGTTAAATTTGTAAAATAGGTATTGAAACTGTAAATGAGCAAAATCGAGCTAATTGTCAATTCTTTGGAGCAAAAAGTGCAACGTGTTTTGCATGAACTTACTGAATTAAAAAAAGACAATACGTTTTTAAAAGATGAACTACTCAAAGCAAATGCTTTAAATTCTAAGCATTTGGTAGCGCTCCAACAAAAAGAAGACGATTTTAAAACGCTCAAATTTGCAAATTCAATCCTTGGCAGTGACGAAAGTAAAAGAGAAACAAAGCTTAAAATTAATACTTTAATCAAAGAAATTGATGATTGTATTTCTAAGCTATCAGATTAAAGCTTACAGTCCATGAGTGAAAGGTTAAAAATAAAATTATCCATAGCCAATAGAGTATATCCATTGACTATCACTCCAGATCAAGAAGAAGGGCTTCGATTAGCCGCTCAAAAAATTGATTCGACCATAAGACAATTTGAAAAAAGTTACTCTGTTCAAGATAAGCAAGATGTTCTGGCCATGTGTGCCCTTCAGTTTGCAACTCAAAATGAACAAAAAAATATAGATAAAACAAGTTTAAATGAAGACTTAGAATCCCGTCTCATAGCTGTAGACGAATTATTAGACTCCCACTTAAACAACAACGTTCTTTAAATAACATAAGGTTACTGCCTATATTGATCGTTTTTTTGATAAACTCAACGGAAATTCTTTAAAAAGGAGTGCGTTTAAGTTGTAAAAGCATGCTGTCTAGTCACAGATCCTTGATCAGCTTTTCAACTCTAAATCTTGTATTTATGGAGTTTATACAAAGACCAGATTGATGTAGGCTTTTTTTTAAATTAAACTATCAACTATGGAATCCAACATTATACTCATTGCTTTAGGTGCCGCTGTCGTAGGACTTATCCTAGGATTAGCTATCTCTAAAGTCCGTGAAAAAAGCAATGCCTCTCAACTTACCAAAAACGCAAAACGAGAAGCAAACTCAATTATTTCAAAAGCAAAACTAGAAGGAGATTCAACAAAAAAAGATAGAATATTTCAAGCGAAAGAACGGTTTTTAGAATTAAAATCTGAGCATGAACAAGTGATTCTTTCCAGAGAAAAGAAAATGAGCGAAGCTGAAAAACGCACTCGTGATAAAGAATCTCAAATATCTTCTGAACTTTCTAAAAACAAAAAATTATCAAATGATTTCGAATCTAAAATCAAAGATTACGACCACCGTCTCGAAATTTTAAATAAACGTAAAGAAGAAGTCGATAAAGCTCATAAAAGTCAAATAATGCAGTTAGAAGTGATTTCTGGCTTATCTGCAGACGATGCTAAGGATCAACTTGTAGAGTCTTTAAAGTCAGAAGCAAAAAACGACGCTATGGTTTTTATTCAAGACACCATGGAAGAAGCAAAGCTAACGGCTGAGCAAGACGCTAAGAAAATTATAATTAATACCATTCAACGTATTGGAACAGAAGAAGCAGTTGATAATTGTGTATCTGTGTTCAATATAGAGTCAGACGATGTAAAAGGCCGTATCATTGGTCGTGAAGGTCGTAATATTAGAGCTATAGAAGCAGCAACTGGAGTTGAAATTATTGTGGATGATACACCTGAAGCAATTATTTTATCCTGTTTTGATTCGGTACGAAGAGAAGTTGCACGTTTGTCCTTGCACAAATTAGTAACCGATGGTCGTATTCACCCAGCACGTATTGAAGAGATTGTAAAGAAAACGCAAAAGCAAATTGAACAGGAAATTATTGAAGTTGGAAAACGTACAGTTATCGATCTTGGAATTCATGGGTTACATCCAGAATTAATTAAGACAGTTGGACGTATGAAATACCGCTCTTCTTATGGTCAGAATCTATTACAACACTCCAGAGAAGTAGCCAAACTTTGTGGGGTGATGGCAGCCGAGCTAGGAATCAATCCTAAGCTTGCCAAACGTGCTGGACTCCTTCATGATATTGGAAAAGTACCAGATGCAGAAGCAGATATGGAAACGCCACACGCTATTTTAGGAATGCAATGGGCTGAAAAATATGGTGAAAATCCAGAAGTATGTAATGCCATTGGAGCTCACCACGATGAAATTGAAATGAAATCGTTAATGTCTCCAATTGTACAAGTATGTGATGCTATTTCAGGTGCGCGCCCAGGAGCCCGTCGTCAAGTATTAGATTCTTACATTCAACGTCTGAAAGATTTAGAAGAAATCGCTTTCGGATTTAGTGGTGTTCAGAAAGCCTATGCAATTCAAGCAGGTCGAGAACTTCGTGTCATTGTTGAAAGCGAAAAAGTTTCCGATGAAAAAGCAGGTAATTTATCATTTGAAATTTCTCAAAAAATACAAACTGATATGACCTATCCTGGACAAGTGAAAGTAACGGTCATTCGTGAAACACGTGCAGTGAATATTGCCAAATAAAACAACAGATTTATAGTGTTTAAAAAAGCAACCTTCGGGTTGCTTTTTTAGGCTCTAGGATGAAATTTCAGCATTGCGTCTTTAAGATGGCTTTTGTCTACGTGCATATAGATTTCGGTAGTTGTGATACTTTCATGGCCTAGCATCATCTGAATGGCTCTTAAATCGGCACCATTTTCAAGGAGATGTGTCGCAAAGGAATGCCTAAAGGTATGCGGAGAGATATTTTTTTGAATCTCAGCTTTAGCTCCCAAGGTTTTTACAATGGTACAAATCATTGCTCTACTGAGTTGCTTTCCACGACGGTTCAAAAATAACGTATCGTTAAATGGGGCTTCAATCTTCATTTGTACTCGGACATGGTCTTTGTATAAATTGATATATTTTTGGGTGAGTGGTCCAATCGGAACAAAGCGTTGTTTGTTGCCTTTTCCGGTGACCTTAATAAATCCTTCTTCAAAAAATAAATCAGAAATTTTTAGTTCCGTAAGTTCGCTCACACGAAGTCCACAACTGTACAAAGTTTCTATAATGGCACGGTTGCGTTCCCCCTGAGGGTTGCTTAAATCAATTGCTGCTACAATACGATCAATATCTTTAACAGAAAGTGTGTCGGGTAACTTACGGCCTATTTTGGGAGCTTCAATCCGTTCTAAAGGATTGGATTCGCAATAATTCTCAAAAATCAAATAATTATAAAAACTTCGCAAACCAGAAATGAGTCTCGATTGCGTTCGTGGATTGAGTTCTTTCGCCATTTCATAGATAAACCCTTGAATGTGTTCTGTTGTAACCTGAAGTGGGGTCAAATGCATGTCGTGAGTTTCTAAATAAACCACTAATTTCTGAACGTCAAACGTATAGTTATTCACAGTGTGCATGGACATGCCACGCTCAATTTTTAGATATAAAGCAAAATCTTTTAAGGCGTTACTCCACTTCATTTGACTGATTTTTTGAATATTTTTTATTTTTTTAAAAAATTTCACGGTACTCTAACAAATATAACAAAGTGAATTTACAAATGCAGACTTGCACCTAAATAAACAAACTCTGATTTTAGTTTTTCTAACAATAAGGCATCAATTTTTTTTGTTTAACCATTGTGAAAATGCCTAAAACAAGATGTATTATACTGATTTTAAGCTTGTTTTATACTTTTTTTAAATACATTTATTCCAGAATTCAGTCCCCAAATCTAATTCTTCACAAATTAATTGAGTTAGATTTATTTGGTTTTTCACTAACTAATAAATTAAAAAATAAATTATGATTCCCTTTAAAATCAGAATAGATGAAAAGCCATGGATACTAACATTCTTAATTGCAATTGTGTTTATTGGTTATTCTCAAAAACCAAAAACATACTATGTAAATAGCGAAGGAAAGCGAACCCCAAAAGCATTTGCCAAGTTTAACCGTGAAATAATTAAAATGGACGATAAGTTTTTGGTTAAGGATTTCTATTTAAATGGTACTTTACAGATGGAAGGCTCTTATAAAGACAAATCACTTAAACAAAAAACTGGGACGTTTATATATTATTACTTAAACGGAAAACCGTCTAGCATTCTAAATTATAAAAACGGCAAAAAATATGGAATTGCTAAATGGTACACCATAAGTGGTAAACTTTATAAATCTCTTAACTATCTTATGGGAGACTTAGAAGTAGACGAGGAGTTATATAATTCAGAGCTGTCTATTGTTAGCGAACAGCAAAAATCAGAAACTATAACAGACCTAGAAACAGATAGACCACTAAATTATAAAGGAGGTCAAAAAGCCATCGCTGCATACTTTAAAACTCTTGATTACCCTTTTGAAGCTTACAGGGATGATTTGTATGGACAGATTCATACCGTGGTTGAAATTGACGAAACTGGAACAGTTGGTGACGTTGATATTATTATACATGGTTCGCCAAAAATTGATTCAACAATAATCAGTAATATTCAAAAAATGCCAGCCTGGATTCCTGCAATAAAAAATGGCAGAACTGTTTCTTCTAGATTCGCTTTCGCGATTCGATTAACCCTCGGGACTGACCGTGCATCCGTCAGCGATGCCATTCTCGCAAAAGGGTTCTTTAAAAGTGGAGTCAGCGATTATAAAAATGGTAAGTACGACAAGGCTACCTTTAAGTTTAATAAAGCTACATTGCTTAAGCCTATGGAAGCCAAGTATCAATATTATCTTGGTCATGGGTATTACAAAACAGGAAATAAACAATTTGCTTGTGAATATTGGAACATTGCTCATAGGCTTGATAATCAAATTTTAAAAAAGGAAGTAAAAAGGTTATGTGGTATTAAATAACTAATTTTATCAAATCTATCCAGAATTCAAACATGTTAAAATAACGATAACAAATTAAATGAAATACCTCCTTACAGGGCAAGAAACCGAACGGCTTAAATTTAGAACACTTCAACCAGAAGACTTTGACGTTTGGCTCGCTTTGTTTAAAGCAGATAACATTGCTAAATTTTTAGATTTTGATTCTAAATTATCTGAATTTGAATTGTGTAAACGATGGTTTGAAAAAGCTTTCCACAGGTACGATAATGATTTGGGAGGTATGAATATTTTAATTGATAAAAAATCAGACCACCTTGTTGGGCAATGTGGAGTATTAGTCCAAATGGTTGAAGGAATTGAACGTTTTGAAATTGGATATTCTGTACTTCCAGAATTTTGGGGTCAAGGATATGCCTCCGAAGCGGCTTTGAAATGTAAAAATTATGCTTTTGAACATAGTTTTGCAGACTCCTTAATTTCAACGGTACATGTTGACAATATTCGCTCTGAAAAAGTCGCTTTAAGAAATGGTATGACCTTTGAAAAAAGAACAAAGAATTTCAATGTGTTTAGTATCGATAAAGAAAGATGGAAATTAACTCAATAAATGACCAATTAAAAAGGCTCCCATTAGGGAGCCTTTTTGTAAAATAATTCGAGATATTAATTTTTTGTAAACGTATAAACTGTAGAATACACTTCATATGGAGCGTTCACTGGATCAGGCTGCTCATAAGTAGAAAACACAGCTTCCGTATCGGTCAAACTTTCGACAGTAATAACTGTAGCATCCTCTTCAGTACCTACAGTAAATGCAGTTTGAGTTTCATCGGTCCAATTCCAAACATCAGTTTCGATATAAGTTCCTTGGTTGCTTCCTCTCCAAACCAATGCATAAGTGCCATAAGTTGAAATAGTAAGAGTGATGCTTGTGGCTGTTGTACAGCCATCAATTAACACATCCTCGTCCTCATCGTTTGAATACTCATAACAAGGTTCATTTAGCCACTCTGAAGTTTTGTCGAGGTAGGTGTTTTCAATCATTGAAACAAAGGTCCAGTTTCCAACGACTTTCGCATGATTGGAGCCCGGATCTATTGTAATACTTTCTTCCATTGGCGCATCTTTTTCAGCAGCATATTCTCCTAGAAGATTATCACAAGTCGCAAATCCTTCAGGGATACTCCATTCAATTAAAAAGGTAGCAAAAATCTCAGTAGCACTTTCAGTCACCACAACTTCGGTTAGAGACGCAATCGTAATTACTGTGTTGTCGGATTCAAATTTTAAATCTATACTTGAAACGTTTCCATCAGCACTTACATTAATTTCATAGTCTCCAGAAAGTGTTTGAGTTTCTCCATCCACAGTTACTTGCATGATGTATACATTATCTGTAAACTCAATAGAATTAAAATCACAATCAGAAGCTGCTAATCGTGAGTTGCTTATAAAATTCCATTTTCCATAAATGGTTTCTTTAGCTTCAGTAGGCGTTTGTTCTGAAACGGTGCCAGTAATATTCAAATCAGTTCCATCATTGTTGGAAGGAGTTACAGAATCATCACTACTACAGGCTACAACCAGTATAATAGTACATAAATAGAGTAATTTTTTCATAAGAGTCTTAGTTAAATTAGATTGTGAAATTAAAGTATTTTTTTTAGTAAGGCTTTTTAACTGGTTAAATTTGGGTTACAAAACAATAAAAATAAAGTTGGGAAGATTCTATTAAAAAAAAATAACCCCAACAATCAAATGATTATCGGGGTTTTTGCGGAGCGTAAGGGATTGTATATCCCCAATGGAAATCCAATACAAACATAAAACCCCAAACAAAGCTATACATTGTTCAATTTTGTATTTTCATACGCATATGAAAGCAAGCTTTCAACACTTATAAAAAACACAAAATCCGAAACTTTCGTTTCGGATTTCTTTTGCGGAGAGTAAGGGATTCGAACCCCTGGAGGTGTGACCCTCAACAGTTTTCAAGACTGCCGCATTCGACCACTCTGCCAACTCTCCAATGGGCTGCAAATATAAAAGGCTTTTTAGTTCTATCAAATACTTTTAGTAATTATTTTAAAAAAAATTAATTCGTCTATTTTTAAGCAATTATTAAGACTAATTTTTATCAAACTGTTTTAAAATTATATACTTTTGAAAAAAAACTTAACTATGGACATTATAAAGGCTCTTAAATGGCGCTATGCGACAAAAAAATTTGATTCTGAAGCCATCATCCCAGAAGAAACGATTGCTTTGCTTAAACATGCCTTTAACCTAACGGCTAGTTCTTACGGACTTCAACCTGTAAAGTTATTACTTATAAGTAATAAATCAACTCTAAACGATCTGGTGCCCCTATCTATGAATCAAAAACAAGTAGGGCAGGCGTCACATTTATGTGTGTTTTGTGTTGAAACGAATATTGATGAAGCCTACATCAGAGCATTTTTTGATCGCATCATTTCTGTTAATAATACACCAGACGAAGTTTTAAATCCATTTAGAACCAGTGTTATTAGTAGTTTTGAACAGAAATCAGAAGATGATATTTTTAAATGGGGTGCAAAACAAGCTTACTTAGCTATGGGAAATATGCTCACTGTATGTGCCACTCAGGGTGTAGATGCCTGCCCAATGGAAGGTTTTGACCCCACAGAATACGACCGTTATTTAAAGCTTAATGAACAAGGCTTACGTTCTGTGCTAGTAATGCCCATAGGCTACCGTGCAACAGATGATATGTTTGGAACTATGAATAAAGTCCGCAAACCCCTCAATGAATCAATTATAGAACTTAAATAAACCTACTATGCCCGGATTTGAACTATTTGGCGATGCCGAAAGAAAAGAAGTTAATGATGTATTAGACAGCGGCGTTTTAATGCGCTATGGATTTGACGGTATGCGTCAAGGCCACTGGAAAGCAAAAGAATTAGAACACGCTATTCAATCTCGATTTGAGGTGAATCATGCCCAACTGCTTTCGAGTGGAACGGCTGCGGTGAGTCTTGCACTCGCATCTGCAGGAGTGGGTGCTGGCGATGAAGTCATCATGCCCTGCTTTACATTTGTGGCGAGTTTTGAAGCCATTCTTATGTTATGCGCAACCCCTATTCTTGTGGAAGTTGATGATACTTTGACTTTGGATATCGAAGCGGTTCAAGCAGCGATTACACCAAAAACCAAAGCCATCATGTGTGTACACATGTGTGGAAGTATGGGAGATTTAGACGCTTTAAAACAGATATGTGACACTCATAATCTATTTCTTATTGAAGATGCCTGTCAAGCGATAGGTGGGACTTACAAAGGAAAAGCTTTGGGAGCTATTGGTGACTTGGGGTGTTTTTCATTTGATTATGTCAAAACAGTCACTTGTGGAGAAGGTGGAGTTGTCATTACCAATAACAAAGAATTTTATACCCATTCAGATCAATTTAGCGATCACGGACACGATCACGAAGGAAGTGATAGAGGTGCAGAAACCCATCCAATTTTAGGATATAATTTCCGTATTTCAGAATTAAACGCAGCTGTTGGAGTTGCACAATTTAGTCGTTTGGATGAATTTCTAGCGATTCAAAAAAAGCATTATACAATTATCAGAAATGAATTGTCCAACATTGAAGGCGTTACTTTTAGAACCGTTCCTGAGGGGGGTGAAGAAAGTTATGCGTTTTTAAATTTCTTTTTAGATGATTTAGAAACGGCTCGAAATGTAAATAAAGCGTTTAAAACCAATGGCATTGATGTGTGCTTTCATTATTTTGATAACAACTGGCATTACATCCGTAAATGGGATCATCTTACGACTCAAAAATCCTTGTTTCCGTTAAGTCAGGAAGTAAGAAACGGTTTGGCATACTTAAAAGGTAAGACTTTTGAAAAGTCCGATCATTATATAGGTCGTAATTTATCTTGTTTGATCAAATTATCTTGGACGGAAGCAGAGGTAAAGCAAAGAGCCCAAACCATGGCAAAACTGATTCGCGAAGTTACTGCTTAGTAATTAATATAGTCAACGATTTCTAAACCATACCCTATAATACCCACACGTTTGGTCTGCTCACTGTTAGAAATAAGTCCTAGCTTATGAATATTAAGATCGTGGAGGATTTGAGCGCCAATTCCAAAATCTTTTGAGTCCATTCCAATACTTGGTGCTTTAGTGATAGTTCCTTTTTCTTGGGTATTTTTTACAATCTCCAAGCGCTTTAGAAGGTTTGCGGGTTGACTCACCTGATTGATGAATAGAATAGCTCCTTTTCCATGCTTATTAATTAATTTAAACATACCGTCAAGCTGTTGGTCAGCATTATTAGTAAGGGTTCCTAAAACATCGTTGTTTACTAGCGATGAATTGATACGTGTTGGAACAGTTTCGTTTGTACTCCAAGTGCCTTTAGTTAAGGCTATGTGCACTGAATCGTTGGTAGTTTGTTGATAGGCTCTCAATCTAAAATCTCCAAAACGCGTTTCAATTTGAAAGTCTTGTTTTTTCTTGATTAGTGAGTCATGCTCCATTCGGTACGCGACTAAATCTTCAATAGAGATTATTTTTAAGTCAAATTTTTCAGCTACAACCCTCAACTCAGGTAAACGCGCCATTGAGCCATCATCATTCAAAATTTCAACTAAAATTCCTGCAGGTTCCAATCCAGCCAAACGCGCTAAATCTACTGCGGCTTCCGTATGACCTGTACGACGAAGAACCCCTCCATTTTTTGCTTTTAAAGGAAAAATATGACCAGGGCGACCTAAGTCGTGTGGTTTGGTATTTGGATCGACTAAAGATTTAATAGTTTTAGAACGGTCTGAAGTAGAAATACCAGTGGTACAGCCATTTCCAATCAAATCAACAGAAACCGTAAACTGTGTGTTGTGTAGCACTGTATTGTTCTGTACCATCATATTCAGTCCTAATTCGTCACATCTGGTTTCCGTAAGAGGTGCACAAATCAAACCACGTCCATGTAAAGCCATGAAATTAATCATCTCAGGAGTTACTTTTTCAGCAGCGGCAATAAAATCGCCTTCATTTTCTCTATTTTCATCATCCACTACGACCACTACCTTTCCTAATCGAATGTCATTAATAGCATCTTCGATACTATTTAATTCAGTTTTTGATTTTGTTGCTTGCTCCGTAATTGACATTGTATTTTAATTTTTGGTAAAGATATTATAAGTAATCCAATCGTTATGATATTTTCTTTAAATCTTCTTTCATTTTCTTAATAAAAAAGGGCCTGTAAAGAAAAAATAATGGAATCCCTAAAATAATGAACACGAAAGAATTCGTTAAAAATTTAATGGATAATAGTTTATAAAAATCAGATTGATTTGAAGTTGTTTTTTGAAACACCACCACAAAAAAGATTAGACTTAAAATGGCAATTCCACTCAGTATTTTTCCCATTACAGGAATTTCGTTATCGGATAAAAATGAACCTCCCAAACCAAATATAATTGTAAGTATGTTCAGAACAAGTGCTAATTTGGAGTTTTCTTTAAAATCGATATAAAGGCGTAATGCATTTTCATAATTTTGATTGGATAGATTCCCGCCCATTTTTAGTTCTAGTTCACTAATACCTCTAGAGTTTAGAATTTTCAAGGCAGTTTGTTTGTAGTTTAAAGAGAGTCCAAACTGTCGGAAATTTTTAATGATGTCAATCAATTTGTCATTATCAAATCCATCTAATTCAGAGGTGTTTTCTGAAGTAAGTTGTTGTTTATCTACAATTTCACAATCTGATTTAGAGGTGACTAAATTTTTTAAAGGAATTAAAATACTATCAAAATCAATCAAAGCACGATCTTTTGTTGCGCGATTGGTCAGATATATACTAAAAGGGAGTAAGATTAAAGAGGATAGCCAAGCTGCTAAAACTGGATCCACACTGCTATCTTCCGAGCTATTTTTTGCAAACAATCCAATAAAGTGATAGGTTAAAAATATAAGTATAGCAATGACCAAAGGGAGTCCAATACCTCCTTTTCGAATCAAAGCTCCCAAAGGAGCACCTACAAAAAATAAGATAATACAAGAGAGCCCCAAGGCAAACTTATCATGTAATGCTACGACATGTTTATTAACAGTTACAAGTGTATCTAACATTGTTTTTGACCTAGATGTTAGATCCTTCTTAGCTGTTTTTGTAGTATTCAATGCCAGTTCTATCAGTTGAATACTCTTGCGCTCTTCGTATAGCTTCAAAACATCAACTGTTTCTGTTATGGAGTCCAGTTCACTAACTTTGTAATTAAGATTTAAGGTATGGTGATTGGTACGTTTCAGCATTGTTTCTGAAAACGTTGTCAAAACATCACTTCTTTTAATATTTAGAGAGTCTATAGCAGTCTTTAAATCTACGACATTTAGCATTGTATGCTTAGTAATGTTTTCCTTACTTTCAAAATCAATATTGTTGAACTGAGAGACATCAATATTGATGATGTACTTTTCAAAAGTACTTTTTACTTGCGGTCTATTTTTAGTGCGTTTTGTATAATCTTTATGTTGTATTTCATCATAATAATTCCCGTCAAATAATACCAACTGTAATATGTCCGAAGATTCATCACTGATAAACTCCCCAGTATTTGCTTTAATGACGGTAAAATTTCCTGTATAGGTTCCTTTTTTTTGATGGATAATAACATCTCTTAAAAACTCCCCATTTTCACCACTCTTTTCAGCTACCTTAATATTAATTTCGTTTAATTGATTAAACTGACCTTCGGCGATGGCCATTGCTGGTTTTACTTTTGCAATATTTCTTCGCAGGCTGTAAAAATTAAATTCAGCGAATGGAATCACACTATTTGCAAAGAAAAAACTAATCACTGCTAAAAAGACAATAAACACACTCAAACTTTTCATGGCGCGTTGCAGTGAAATCCCTGTAGATTTCATTGCTGCAAATTCATAGTTTTCGGAAAATCCTCCAAAAACCATTATAGATGCTAAAAGAATTGTTAGAGGCAAAACTAAAACCACAATACGAGGGGAGACATAGAGTAAGAATTTGAGTACAACTACAATCTCTAAATCTTTTCCTGCTAGCTCAGAAATATAAACCCAAACAGATTGTAATATAAAAATCATCATCAGAATCGTGAATACAATGAAAAATGTTTTTAAATAAGTTGTTAGAATGTAGCGGTCTAAAATTTTCAAAATAAAGTTTAATCTAAATTATTGATAAAATAGTCACTGTACTTTGAAGCGTCAAATGTAAATAAAGATTTGGGTAGAGGTTGGTTGGCCTTAAAATCGTTGATAGTTAAGGTTGTTTTTGTGGCGCTATTACCAATTTCGATCAAATTATAAACATGTTTGGTATTTACATCAATACCCAACAATACATAACTAATTTCAGTATTTGAATCAATGGGATTCAGTTTGATATATTGAATTTTACGACCTCTTACATTTTGAATAATATCCATTTTATAATTATAACCTTCTTCGTAAAATGAAAGCAATTTACTTGGAGTGATGGTATTATCTTCATCAGAATTTTGTTTAGAAATAGTTACTTCTTCATCTTCAGGACTTATTGAAATCAGTTTTTCGCCGTCAAATATTCTTGTGATTCCTAGAACATTTAATACATAGCTATCTCCAGCCAAGGTGATGTCTCCACGTGTTTCTTGATGAATGTTTTCTTCACTATTGTCTAAAACATATTTGAAATTTAAAACCATATTATCGTATCCATTGACTTTAGCGCTAACTTCGTTTAAGAGCGTTTGGGCTTCTGGGTCGCGGTTTTGTGCCTGACAGATTCCGATGATTAGAGTTAATATTAGTGTTGTAAAATTCTTCATTTTTTTATTCAATTTCTTGATCTAATAATTGATTGAGCGCTATGAAATCCGGAACGAGTACTTGTCGTGCTTTACTGCCTTCAAATGGGCCAACAATCCCTGCGGCTTCCAATTGGTCAATTAAACGTCCTGCTCTGTTGTATCCTAGCTTTAGTTTACGTTGTAATAAAGAAGCAGATCCTTGTTGAGCGGTTACAATAACTTCTGCAGCTTCTCTAAAAAGTTGATCTCTTTCATTAATGTTGTTATCAAGACTTGTGCCATACTCTTCACTAACATACTCAGGTAACAAATATGCACTTGGATAGGCTTTTTGGGACCCAATATAATCTGTTAGTTTTTCAACTTCAGGAGTGTCTACAAATGCACACTGAATACGAATCATGTCGTTTCCTTGAGTGTATAATAAATCTCCACGTCCAATCAACTGATCCGCACCAGAGCTGTCTAATATTGTTCTAGAATCAATTTTAGAGGTGACTCTAAACGCTATACGTGCTGGGAAGTTGGCTTTTATAATCCCTGTAATTACATTCACCGACGGGCGTTGTGTGGCTACAATTAAATGGATTCCAATAGCTCTTGCCAATTGTGCCAAACGTGCAATAGGAGTTTCTACTTCTTTACCAGCAGTCATTATTAAATCGGCAAATTCATCTACAACCAATACGATATACGGCAAAAATTTATGACCATCATTTGGGTTGAGTTTTCGCGATTTGAATTTTTCATTGTACTCTTTAATATTTCTACAAAAGGCATTTTTAAGCATTTCATAACGATTGTCCATTTCAATACATAATGAGTTCAAAGTATTGATAACCTTAGTATTGTCGGTAATAATGGCATCTTCACTATCAGGAAGTTTTGCTAAATAATGACGTTCTATTTTATTAAAAAGTGTCAGTTCAACTTTCTTTGGATCGACCAAAACAAACTTTACTTCTGCCGGATGTTTTTTATAAAGTAAAGAAGTAAGAACAGCATTCAGTCCAACTGATTTCCCTTGACCAGTAGCTCCCGCCATCAGAAGGTGAGGCATCTTAGCTAAATCAACTACAAAGGTTTCATTACTAATTGTTTTTCCCAAAGCAATTGGCAGTTCCATTTCTGATTTCTGAAATTTTTGTGAAGCAATAACAGAATGCATGGAAACAATTGTTGCATTTTTGTTAGGCACTTCAATACCAATTGTCCCACGACCAGGAATTGGTGCAATGATCCTAATTCCTAAGGCAGAAAGCGAAAGCGCTATATCGTCTTCTAAATTTTTAATTTTTGAGATCCGAACACCAGCTTCAGGAATAATTTCATAAAGTGTCACTGTCGGTCCAATTGTTGCTTTGATATTCGCAATTCCAATTTTATAATTATTGAGCGTTTCAACAATTTTATTTTTATTTTCTTCTAATTCTTCTTGGTTGATGGTGATCCCTTCAGTATCGTACTTTTTAAGCAAGTCTAAAGAAGGAAATTTAAACTTCGATAACTCCAAAGTAGGATCAACTTCACCAAAGTCTTCCACCAATTTAGCAGCAAGATTATCTGTTTCAGACAGTTCTTCAACACTGGCTTCAATTTTCATTTCTAAAGGTACTTCCTCTTTTTCATTTTCAACACTAGGTTCTTCTGTTGGGGTATTAACTTCTAATGTGCTAGGAGAATCAATACTTGAGTGGTTAGATATTGTGGGCTCTAGGTTTAGTAAAGGCACTTCAAATGCGGACTTTATAGGTTCATCTTTTTGAGATGAAATTTCAGTATTTGAAGTTGATGATTGCTCTTCTACAGACAATTCTGAATGAAGTTCGTTCTTGGTGCGTACGAACAGGCGCGCAATTTGCTGAGGCCCTACCTTAAAACGCAACGCGATATACACAATAAAACAGAATATTAACAGTAAAGCAGTTCCTATCTTACCAACATAATCTTGTAATAATAAATTTAATTCATATCCAATGACACCGCCTAATTTTGGAGCCATATCAAATGCAAATCCAAATAACATAGATCCCCAAATAATAACAAGCGTTCCCCAGAACCAATTTCGCCATAAACGTTTTTTTGAAGAATTTGCTAAGACCGATATTCCAGACAAAAACAACAAACCTGAAAATATAAAAGAGGAGATTCCAAACCCTTTGTAAATAAGTAATTGACTGATCCAAGCACCAACTTTACTAAGCCAGTTTTTGGTTTCTACAGTTCGATTTGTGAATTCACCAAGAATACTTTGGTCGCTCTCACCTGTGAATAAATAGGAAAGAAGAGATATAAGTAATAGGATTCCAAGAATTACTAAAAAACTCCCAAACACCAATCGTTGAGAATTCGTGAGGGTAAAGTTAAGTTTTGAGAACCGTTTTTGGGTAGTTTTAGTTGTTGATTTTCTAGCCATTGCTCTTTCGGAGGTTTTAACAAAAATACGAATTACTTGCATTTATCCTATCAAAGGATGCTGTTTTGTTTGCAACAATATTTTATGTTTTATTTATGAAATTGGTTTTATTTCTTTGGATTTAAACGATTGGATTGAACGATAAGAAGCGAGACACCAAATATAACGATACCACAGATCAAGTATAATTGTATTTTTTCAGAAATATTTAAAAGCGATAAAACAATTCCGGCAAATAGAACAGCAAATCCCATCAATAATAAATACTTACGTGCCATTTGCGTAAGTTTTTCTGTGTCAATCTTTTCTTTTTCTTCCTTAGACAGGCTATTATATCCTGCTATTAAATCAGGGTTGTTTTTTACTATTAGTCCAGTTAATATTAAAATCACAGCCATAATCAGACTTCCATAGATCATAAAACGATAATTAGTTAGCACTCAAATTTAATAATTTAACGCCATAAAATCTGTTTATATTTATGTAAATTTGAACTACAATATAAGAACATGGAAAAAGACTTAGGAGACTATCGCAAGTCCTATGAAAAAGGAGCACTTTTAGAAACCGCAATTTCAGACAATCCGTTGGAGTTGTTTCAGAAATGGTTTCATGAAGTAGACACACATTTTCAACAGGACGAAACCAATGCCATGACCCTTTCAACGCTTGGCTTAGATGGCTATCCTAAAAGTAGAGTGGTGCTGTTAAAGAAATACACTTTTGAAGGCTTTATTTTTTATACAAATTATGAAAGCGAAAAAGGAAAAGCGATGATCGAAAATCCTAATGTTTGTCTCTCATTTCATTGGGCAGCAGCCGAACGTCAAGTCATCATAAAAGGGACTGCCGAAAAAATAGCTAAAAATCTTAGTGATGGTTACTTTGAATCACGCCCCAAAGGCAGTCAATTGGGTGCTTTGGCTTCTAACCAAAGTTCAGTGATAGCGAATAGAGAGGAGTTGGAATCAAAATTAAAATCTTTAGAAACGGAATACGAAACAAAAGAAATTACCCGTCCTGAATTTTGGGGTGGTTTTATGGTTAAACCCATCGAAATTGAATTTTGGCAGGGTAGAGCCAACAGGCTTCATGACCGTATTCGTTACCAACTACAACACGATTTCTCTTGGAAAATAGAACGATTATCTCCTTAATTTAGTTATGAAGTCAATCACGTTTATCCGCCATGCAAAATCATCTTGGGAACACCAACTTCCAGATCATAAGCGGCCTCTAAACAAAAGAGGTTTATTTGCTGCCGAATTTATGTCGTCTCTTGAAATTGTAAAATCCATTCAACCTGATGCTGTGTTTTGCAGTTCGGCAAAACGTACCCGTGAAACCTGTAGTTTTTTCTTAAATAATGCGGTCTCTCCACAAACTCAAGTGCATTATTCAGATCAATTATATGATTTTAGTGGAGAAGATTTAGAAGCATTTATTAAAGCGATTGATTCTAGTTTATCGAACGTCTTAATTTTTGGACACAATCATGCATTAACTGCAATTGTGAATGTCAAAGGAGATCAGTATATAGACAACGTACCAACTTGTGGAATTGTTAAAGTAAACTTTAAAACCAACAGTTGGAGCGACTGCTCAAAGGGTGGTATTGAATTTAAACTATTTCCAAAAAATCTAATTCCTTAGGAATTACCTACCCGTGAATTGATTCGGTAACACTCAATGTTTTCATGATTTCTGCTTCAAATTCTAAGAGTGCGTCCCATTTTTGATCCACTTCATTGCGTTCGCCATATTTTCTTGCAAACCCTAAAAAAGAGCTGTAGTGGTTTGCTTCGCTAATCATTAATTTCCTGTAGAATTTAGCCAATTTTTTATCTTCTAAGTGTTCAGACAACAGTCTGAAGCGTTCACAACTTCTAGCTTCAATTAGGGCTGCTAACAGCAAACGATGTACCAATTGGGTGGTACGACTGCCCCCTTTTGGGAAAAATTGAAGTAAACGAGATACATAGGCATCTTTACGATCGCGACCTAAAGTGAAACCACGTTCTAAGATAAGATCATGAACCATTTTAAAATGACTCATCTCTTCTTCAACTAGAGCAATCATTTCTTGAACTAACTCTGTATACTCGGGGAAACTAACAATCAATGAAATGGCAGTACTGGCTGCTTTTTGTTCACAAAAGGCATGATCAGACAAAATTTCTTCTATATTTTTTTCTGCGATATTTACCCATCTTGGGTCCGACGGTAATTTTAATCCTAGCATACTTTATAAATCTAAATCAAACGTTTTACGTAATAGTTCAATATGTATGTTTTTCTCAACTAATTTTTGATACTTGTCTTCTGGTGTATAAGCATATTGTTTTTCAAGTGTTTCATTGACAATAATATCTAAAGTAATTGAAAAATTATTAACGGCTTTTCGTAAGTATTGTAATAATTCGAATTGTTGCCGTTCGACTTCAATTTTATTGGTTGTATTTGGAAATTCTAATCGAATGGTATTTTCATTAATCAGTTTTGGCGTGTCAATTTGAAGAATTGCAGCAAGGTTATATTTGCCATCTGACTCTAACTTAGTGACAAAAATATTCCAAAATTTGATAAGCGTTTCTAAAGTAAATGAGTCGTTTGGAAGGTCTTCTTCGTCAACAGTCACTTCCATCAATTTAATTTGGTGTTCTTTTTTCTTTCGAATGCTGCTGAGTGACAATCCAGAAGTCGGGCGTTGTGTACTTTTTATGATAGGCGTCGGCAGCTCTTTTTTGAGATAGGCTGCTTTTGGTTCCTCAACTTTTTCGACAACCGCTGGAATTTCTTTAGTTGATGTTTCTGGAGTTTCAACTGGGCGTGTAACTTTAACTTCAGGAATATTTTTTGATCTAAAGTAAGATGCAGGAATTATGAATCCGCTAGGCTTTTTTTTTTCTCCATCAAAAGTGATAGAGGCAAGCTGCATTAAACAAAGTTCGACCAACAGTCGTTGATTTTTACTCGTTTTATATTTGAGGTCACAATCATTCGCTAGCTCAATGGCATGAATTAAAAAGGCTTGAGAAGTGGACTCGGATTGGGTTTTGTAAGTTGCTTTTGTATCCTCGCCAACTTCGAGAAGTTCAATTGTTTGAGGGGTTTTACAAACCAATAAATCTCTAAAATGAGAAGCTAATCCTGTAATAAAATGATGCCCATCAAATCCTTTGGAAAGAATATGGTTGAAATGCAGCAGTAAATCAGGTATCTTATTAGATAAAATTAAATTGGTAGCTTCAAAAAAGGTATCGTAATCTAAAACGTTTAAATTTTCTGTTACCGCTTTACGTGTTAAATTTTTACCTGAAAAACTAACAACTCTGTCAAATATTGAGAGCGCATCTCTCATGGCTCCATCTGCTTTTTGAGCAATAATATGCAAGGCATCATCTTCTGCTGTAATTCCTTGTTCTTGGGCTATTACTTTTAAATAATTCTTAGCATCTGTCACATTGATTCTTTTAAAATCAAAAATTTGACAACGCGATAGAATCGTAGGTATAATTTTATGTTTTTCGGTAGTTGCTAAAATAAAAATACAATGTTTTGGTGGCTCTTCTAAGGTTTTAAGAAAGGCATTAAAAGCCGATGCGGATAACATATGGACTTCATCAATGATATAGACTTTGTAGTTTCCTACTTGTGGTGGAATCCGAACTTGGTCGGTCAGACTTCTAATATCGTCCACAGAATTATTGGACGCCGCATCTAATTCAAAAATATTAAAAGCAAAGTCCTCATTTTCATGTTCAGCACCTTCACTATTAATCATTTTGGCAAGGATCCGAGCGCAGGTAGTTTTACCAACTCCTCTAGGGCCTGTAAATAACAAGGCTTGTGCCAAGTGATTTTGATCAATGGCATTTTTCAATGTATTGGTAATTGCCGACTGACCCACAACATCCTTAAATGTTTGAGGTCTGTATTTTAATGCCGATACAATAAATGGTTCCATAAAAATCTTATTGTAACAAATTTAAAAATTCACAGCCGACTGCGTAAATTAAACCCTGTAAAATTAAAAGGAGTTATTAACAATTTATGTATTTTTGCTCCAAAGCAGATCGCCTTATCGCTGTTCGTTTTAAACGAAGGGAGGAAAGTCCGGACACCATAGTGTATTATAGTGGCTAACGGCCACCAGTCGTAAGGCTAGGAAAAGTGCAACAGAAAGAATGTACAGGTTAAGCTGTAGTGAAACCAGGTAAACTCTATAAGGTGCAATGTCATGTATATCAGTGCTTGAGCGCGACACGTGCGATGCTGAAGGGTAGGCAGCTAAAGTTTGCTGGTAACAGTAAACGTAGATAAATGATAAGGGTCACATTTGATGTGATACAGGATCCGGCTTATAGATCTGCTTTTTTTTAATTTTCAAAAAAACTAAATCGATTTCCACCATATCCTTTTACCTCTGTGAATTGCGGAGCAGAAGACAAGTCTGTATGTTTAGAATGTTCTATAATGAGCACGCCATCTGCTTCTAAGAGTTTATTTTGAAATACAAGTTCCACAATTTTTAAAAACTGTTCCAAATCAATCTCATAAGGAGGGTCTGCAAAAATAATTGTTGAGGGTTGTTTAGTTTTTTCTAAAAACCCAAAAACATCTGCTTTTATTACTTGGATGGGCATTTCAAAATCTTCAGAAGTTTGCGAAATAAACTTTGTGCAATGAAAATTTTGATCTACAGCCACTATAGATTCCGTTCCTCTTGAAGCAAATTCATAACTTATATTTCCAGTTCCTGAAAATAAATCTAACACCGAAATGTCATGAAAATGGTAGCGGTGGTTAAGGATATTAAACAGCGCTTCTTTTGCCATATCTGTTGTAGGACGTACAGGCAGTTTTTTTGGTGCCATGATTCGTCTGGCTTTGAATGTTCCTGATATGATTCGCATTATAAGCTGTTTAGGAGTGTGAAATGTTTAGAACCAGTATCGTTACTATAAAGCATCGCCTCTTTTGGTAATACACTGACATGTCTAACATATTTGTAAGCAATTTTAAAGAGGTCGTCTTTTTCATCAACTGTGCCCATTAAGATCGCTGGGAATTCTTCTGGATTAAGTTGTAATTGTTCTGCTGTGAATAGGAGGTAATAGATAAAATCTTCTTTAGTATTGTATTCAAAACGGTTATAAAACCTTAATTTATTGTTTTCAACTATAATAATTTCAAAATGAAACGCCTCAATATTGAGATACATTTTCAATGAATTTGAGTTTTTTTCTAGCGTTAACACACGATTTAATAGGATGGTTGCACTGTGTTTATATTCAAAACTTCCAAAGCGTTCAAATATAAAATTATTGATATTTACAAGAGGAACATAAACAACCATAATGTCTTCAGTTGTTAGGGCGTCATAAGTGATAAAATCTGTTTTTAATATTTTAGTATTAAACTTAAGATAATCTACTAGGTTGATTTCATCAAACAGAGGTTTTGGAACTAAGGTCGCTAATTCATTGTCGTGAACAATAGTGACTCTTCCAAATTGTTTTTGAAGACCTTCTAAGCTATTGAAATTATGGGTGAGATGGTCTAAAAGTGCTTGTGGAGTTTGTTTTTTATCAAAGTTAACCGACTCCAAAAATTCAATTTTTGAGTCCATTGTGTTTAAAACAAAAAAAGAAAGTCCATTCAAGTTTACCTGAATGGACAATTCATATATAGAATCTGATATGTTATTGTTCTTTAGAATAATTTTTTGGCCAGTTTCCATTTGTGTTTATTTCATCCATAGACCCTACTTTAAGACTTGGTCCATTTACACCTTCAACAGATTTCACTTCAGATTCAAGGTCAACAAAGTTTTTATCTTGGTCAAATAAGAGCACTCTTTTTGAAACAGATGCTTCAAATACAGGGATATTAATACCATTCTGATCTAGAAGACCTGCTTTTAATTCAAACTTCTGACCATCATCCAATGTAGGAATATTCATCATTGTTTTGTAACGTGGATCAGCTCCAAACAAGGAATCTCTTACAGAAACAAAGTCTAGTGTGTCAATAATAACAATTTCTTTGGTTGTGTCAACGCCATAAAGACGTGTTAGTTTTTCATCAATGATTGTGGAGTCTCTACGTTGTGTGATAGTGAATTTTTCGGTTTCAATAAACTTCACTAAACTATCCCAATTTGCTTGAAATTTTCCGGTTACAGTTCTGTGTGCTAATTCGGAATCTCTAATATCTTTCAGGTTTTCGATCACCACTTTGTACCGCTTTTCTTTTATCTCATTAAAATTAATTTTACCATAGATAGAAAAAATTAGTATGTATGCTAAATAAATACTTAAACCCCAAAGACCTACAAGAATTAACGGTTTGTATTTTTTTGGATTGTATTTGTCAATTAGATAAACAATTCCAATGGCCAGAATAACGACGGCAATAATTATTACAAAAGATTTCATATTTTTTTATAAGTTGTTATAAGACATGACAAATCTACAATTTTTTTTTATTCAATAAAGTGAATGTTACTAAAAATCATTTCTATATTTGAATAAAAAAATATCTGCATACAATCCAATGGATACAAATGAATTTTTTAAATTACTAAAAACCAGTTTTCCTTTCACTCCAACGGTTAAACAAAACATTGGTTTACAGCAGCTTTCTAATTTTATATTTAGTAATGTTGCCAATGAACTCTTTGTTTTAAAAGGCTATGCTGGTACAGGAAAAACAACGATTATTGGTGTGATCGTAAAAAACTTATGGAAAGCTCAAAAAAATGCAGTTTTATTAGCGCCAACAGGACGTGCAGCTAAGGTTATTAGTAACTATTCACAGAAAGAAGCGTTTACCATTCATAAGAAAATTTATGTACCACGTTCTGAAAAAAACGGTAAAATCTCTTTTGTACTAGCACCAAACAAACATAAAAAAACACTTTTCATTGTAGATGAAGCGTCTATGATTTCAGATATTTCAAATCAAGCAAAATTATTTGGAACAGGTGCTTTGCTGGACGACTTAATCCAATATGTGTATTCTGGATTTCAATGCAAGTTGTTATTAATTGGAGATACTGCACAGTTGCCCCCTGTGAAACTAGATTTAAGTCCAGCACTAAATGAATCTAATTTAGAACTTAATTATGACAAAGAAGTTCTTAGGTTGGAGTTAGATGAAGTGGTTAGGCAAGGAGAAGACTCTGGAATTTTGTTTAACGCAACACATTTAAGAGAAGCCATTTCAAATTCGTTTTTTGATTCCTTTGAATTTAATCTTAATGGATTCAAAGATATTGTCCGTTTAAGCGATGGGTATGAAATTATGGATGCCATAAACGATGCTTACAGCAATTTGGGAAATGAGGAAACAGCTTTAATTGTGCGTTCTAATAAACGTGCAAACCTCTACAATGAGCAAATTCGTTCCCGTATTTTGTTTAATGAAAATGAATTAACCGCGGGTGATTTTTTGATGATTGTTAAAAACAATTATTTCTGGTTAAAGCCTACGAGTGAGGCTGGTTTTATTGCTAATGGGGATATTATTGAAGTTTTGGAAGTTTTTAGTGTTAAAGAGTTGTATGGTTTTCGGTTTGCAGAAGTTAAAATCCGGATGGTTGATTATCCTAATATGCGACCATTTGAAACCGTTTTAATGCTAGATACAATTACTTTAGAAACACCTTCGTTACCCTATGAAGATTCCAATAGATTATACCAAGAAATTTTAAAAGATTTTGAAGACGAACCTTCTTCTTACAAAAGATTTTTAGGAGTTAAAAAGAGTAAGCACCTCAATTCACTCCAAGTAAAGTTCTCTTATGCAATCACTTGTCATAAGTCGCAAGGAGGGCAGTGGAATACTGTATTTGTAGAACAGCCATACCTGCCAAACGGCATCGATCGCGATTATTTGCGATGGCTCTATACAGCCATAACACGAGCTAAAGAGAAACTGTATCTTATTGGTTTTCAAGATGATTATTTTGAAGATTAATTTTTATGACTACAGCAGTTATTCAAATTGCAAAAAAAAATGTATTTTTGTTTATTGATTAAACAAAATAATTAACCTAAATCTAAATGAAAATAATTGCCATGATTCCTGCTCGTTACGATTCATCCCGTTTTCCAGGAAAACTTATGCAGGATTTAGGAGGTAAAAGCGTTATTCTTAGAACCTACCAAGCCACTATAGGTACCAATCTTTTCAGTGATGTTTATGTAGTGACAGATAGCGAAATTATTTCTGAAGAAATTAAAAGTCATGGAGGTAAGGTATTTATGAGTCAAAAAACTCATGAATCAGGTAGTGATCGTATTGCCGAAGCTGCTGAAGCTATTGATTGTGACCTTGTAGTTAATGTTCAAGGAGATGAGCCCTTTACAGATAAAGAGAGTTTGCAGAAAGTTTTAAACGAATTTAAAAACGATCCCGAAAACGAAATTGATTTAGCTTCTTTAATGATACATATTACGGATCCTGAAGAAATAAAGAATAAAAATTCTGTAAAAGTAATTGTAGATCAACGAAATTTCGCTCTTTACTTTTCAAGGAGTCCAATTCCTTTTTCTAGAGATAAAACAGTTGATACCAAGTATTTTAAACATAAAGGCGTTTACGTCTTTAGAAAACAGGCTCTTCTTGATTTTACAAAACTACCAATGAAAATGTTGGAAGCTTCTGAAAAAATTGAATGCATTCGTTATTTAGAATTTGGGAAAAAAATTAAAATGGTAGAAACTGACATTCACGGCATAGAAATCGATACCCCCGAAGATTTGATAAACGCCAATAAACATTGGAAAACAAATTAATCAACAAAATTAATATTGAAGAAATTAGACTTAACCTCTTGGAATCGCCAACACCTTTTTAATCATTTTAATGCATTAGCAGACCCTTATTTTGCGGTCACAATTCCTTTTAATGTGTCTTTAGCTTATAAGAAATCAAAGGCTAATGGGGCAAGTTTTTTCGCTATCTACCTTCACGACTGTATGAAAGCAATTAATGAAGTTGAAAATTTTAAATACAGAATAGTTGATGACCAAGTATTTGAATACGATGTCATTCACGCCTCTGCAACCCTTTCGAGACCTGATAATACCTTTGGTTTTAGTTTTATTGATTTCTCAGAAAACTTTAACGAATTTAATACGAATATCCTAAAAGAAAAACAACGCATTAACGACTCTACAGAGCTTTATCCCCCAGTAAACGGATTAAATTGTATCCACTGTTCTGCATTGCCATGGTTTTCTTTTACGTCCCAAAAAGAGCCCTTTTCAGGGATCAAAGATTCAGTACCCAAATTAGCATTTAGTAAAACCTACAAAGAAAACGATTCATTATTAATGAATGTAGGGATCAGTGTAAATCATGCCTTAATAGATGGCTATCATGTCGGGCAATTTGCAGAACTATTTCAAAAAAACCTTAACCTCCCATAATACATTATTATGGACTAATACTACCTAGTTATGAATATGAATTTTAAAAATTTCCCAATGGTTTCCAAAGTTGTCTTTGGTCGTGGAAGTTTCACCCAATTAGGTGAAATAATAACCCCTATGCGTAAAAATGAAAGTGCTCCTTTTATTTTTCTTGTGGATGATGTGTTTGAAAACAACTCTTCTTTAATTGAAAAAATCCCTCTGCTTTATAAGGATCAAATTATTTTTATTTCTTCCAACGAAGAACCTAAGACATCACAAGTAGATCAATTGGTTGAAGATATTGTTTTAAACTCTAGTGTCTTGCCTTCTGGGATTATAGGAATAGGAGGGGGAACCCTTTTAGATTTAGCCAAAGCAGTCGCTTTAATGCTTACCAACAATGGGTCGAGTCAAGAATACCAAGGCTGGGATTTAATTAAAAATAAAGGTATTTATCATGTTGGAGTTCCTACTATTTCAGGCACTGGTTCCGAAGTTTCAAGAACAGCCATTTTGACAGGGCCTACAATGAAATTAGGAATTAATAGTGATTTCACTCCTTTTGATCAAGTGATTTTAGACCCAGAACTTACTGAAGGAGTTTCTAAAGAACAATGGTTCTATACAGGTATGGATTGTTATATTCATTGTATAGAATCCCTTACAGGAGAGTATATCAACTCATTTAGTAAAACTTACGGAGAAACTTCACTGAGTCTTTGTAAAGAAGTCTTTTTAGACTCGATAAGTTCAGAAGAAAGTCAAGATAAATTAATGATGGCCTCTTGGCATGGCGGAATGAGTATTGCCTATTCTCAAGTTGGAGTTGCCCACGCTATGAGTTATGGATTGTCGTTTTTGTTAGGAACAAAACATGGGATTGGTAATTGTATTGTATTTGATCACCTTTCTGAGTTTTATCCTGAAGGGGTCAAATTATTCAAGATGATGAAAGCCAAACACAATATTTCATTACCACAAGGATTGTGTGCAAACCTCACAGACAAACAATTTGACATCATGATTGATGTTTCATTAAGTCTTGGGCCCTTATGGGAAAATGCCATCGGAAAAGATTGGAAAATAAAAATAACCAGATCCCGTTTGAAGGATCTTTATTCAAAAATGTAAGAATGCAGAAACTATCAAAATTTATATACGAACGCCTATTGGGATGGAACGCAACAGGTTTTAAAAATTTTGATTCTGTAAAAAAAGCAGTACTCATTGCAGCACCGCACACCAGTTGGCATGATTTTTATATAGGCGTTCTGTTAAGGTCGTCCCTGAAATTACGTTCTAATTTTGTTGGAAAAAAAATACTATTTAATCCTTTGACAGGGTGGTTTTTCAGAGCCTTGGGTGGAGCTCCTGTTCTGCGTCATGCAAATGAAAAACAAGTAGATGCCATCGCACGTTTGTTTGAGAACAGAACTGAGTTTCGGATGCTATTAGCGCCAGAGGGTACACGTAAAAAAGTAACAGAGTGGAAAACAGGGTTTTATTATATTGCTAAAACAGCAAAAGTGCCTGTTATTATGTTATCGTTTGATTTTGAAAATAAAGAAAATCGGTTTTCAGAACCTTTCTATCCTACAGATGATATTGACGCAGATTTTAAGTTTATGCGTGCATTTTTTGAAGGTATTAAAGGAAAAATTCCAGAGTTCTCTTAATTACTCTTGCATGGTATGGTATACAAACTGAACGTCATCATCCTCTTCTAATTTTTCTAAAAGTTTTTCAACATCAGCAACTTGCGCCTCGTTTAGAGGTTTTGTAACTTGAGGGATTCGTTCAAATCCAGAAGAGAGGATTTCAATATTTCGTTCTTCCAAAGCAGATTGGATGGCTCCAAAACTTTCAAAGGGTGCATAGATCAAAATCCCATCGTCGTCCTTAAAAACTTCTTCAGCTCCAAAATCAATAAATTCAAGTTCAATTTCGTCAACTTCTAAACCTTCTGCATTGATTCGGAAATTACACGTGTGATCAAACATAAAAACCACAGATCCAGAGGTTCCTAAACTTCCGTTACATTTATTAAAAAAACTTCTAACATTCGCAACCGTACGAGTATTGTTGTCCGTCGCTGTTTCAACAAGTACTGCAATCCCATGAGGTGCATAGCCCTCAAATAAGACTTCTTTATAATCCCCTTGGCTTTTGTCACTTGCACGCTTAATAGCACGTTCAATATTGTCCTTAGGCATATTAACAGCCTTTCCATTTTGAATCACGGCTCTTAAACGAGAATTACTGTCTGGATCGGCACCGCCTTCTTTGACAGCCATAACGATGTCTTTTCCAATTCGTGTAAATGCCTTGCTCATTGCTGACCAACGTTTCATTTTTCTTGCTTTGCGAAATTCAAATGCTCTTCCCATAGGTTATAATATATTCAAAATATTGTTTAACAAAAATAAAAATGCTAGAACGAAAAACAAGTATAATTTCACTTAAAACGTTAAAACATATTTTCAAAGAGTTCCAAGCTATACATTTGAAGATGTTTTGGAAGTGTGTTTTCTTTTGGTAAAACAGCCAAGTACCGATCGTCATTAGTCGTGTAAACCAGTTTATAGCGTGGATTTTTAGCGCCTATTTTTGAAACCAAATCTTTGATAAATTCATCGTGATGTACCAAATCCTTACTTCCTAAATGAAAAATCCCATGTTTCTTTCGATTGATAATATAATGTACTAGTTGGGTTACCTTTTTATCTGAAATGACATTCATTATCAGATTCGGAAATAGTTCTATGGGACTGTCTAGCTCTAAGTGTAATTTAAGTTCATTAATCCTTGGGGACGGCACTCCAAAAACCATGGGCAAACGTAAGATAGCTACTTTCTCAGTGGGGAGTTTTAAAAACAACTGCTCTAGTCTGATTTTAAAATGACCATAAACACTATTACTAAGGGTAGTGTCATTCTCATAACTCGGAAATTTACTGTAGGCATCAAAGACATTGGCAGAGGATAAAAAAATTATTTTGCATTTCTTTACAGTAGAAATATACTCAAAAACATGTTTATGTGCCGTTAATTGTGCTGAAAAATCTCCTCTAAGAGCCGAGATAATAATGGTTGGTTTTACCACGTTTAGAATCTCAAAAATATCATCTTCCTCAAAATCATAATGAAAAAATTGTTTGTTATTTTCATTCGCTTTTAGCGGAGTACGATACGTTCCAAATGTCTTGTAATAGGAGTGGAGTTCTTTATAAATCGCACTTCCCAAATAGCCACTGACACCTAAAATCAGAATGCGGTGTTTTTTTAATGTAGCCATATTTGAATCGTAGTTATTTTTTGTAAAAAGGAAGTTTTACAATTTTTGCAGGTACTTTTTGTTTACGAATGGCGATGCGAATTTCTGAGTCAACAGCCGCATTACCAGATAAGATATACCCCATTCCAATTCCTTTTCCTAATGAAGGTGCCATTGTTCCTGAAGTAACAATTCCAATTTCGTTTCCAGACGCATCTTCTATAGTGTAATTCTTTCTGGGGATGCCACGTTCCAGCAACTCAAACCCAACCAAACGTCTTTTAGGACCTTCTTCTTTTTCAGTTTTAAGTGCTTCAGAATTTGTGAACGGCTTCGTAAACTTTGTAATCCATCCCAATCCAGCTTCGATAGGAGAGCTGTGATCGTCGATATCATTTCCATAAAGACAGTACCCCATTTCCAATCTTAAAGTATCACGCGCCGCTAATCCGATGGGTTTAATCCCAAAAGAATCGCCCGCTTCTAAGACGTTGTCCCATACCTGTTTTACTTCTGAATTTTTACAGTAAATTTCAAAACCTCCACTTCCTGTATAGCCTGTTGCAGAAATGATAACATGCTCAATGCCTGCAAAATCTGCCACCACAAAATTATAGAATGCTATGGAAGCTAAATCAACGCTAGACAGTGACTGCATTGCTTCCACAGCTTTTGGGCCTTGAATCGCTAACAAGGAATAATCCTCGCTAATATTTTTCATTTCAGCACCCATTGTGTTTTTGGAAGCAATCCACTCCCAATCTTTTTCAATATTACTGGCGTTGACTACTAACAAGTAAGTTTCTTCTTTGACTTTATAAATAATTAAATCATCGACAATACCTCCTTGTTCGTTTGGTAAACAACTGTATTGTGCTTTTCCTACGGTTAGTTTAGATGCATCATTTGATGATACCAATTGAATAAGGTCCAGTGCATTTGGGCCTTCAATAAGAAATTCACCCATATGAGAAACATCAAATACTCCTAGATTGTTTCGAACGGTTTCATGTTCGGCATTCACTCCTTCATATTGAACGGGCATATTGTATCCGGCAAAAGGCACCATTTTGGCACCGAGAGCTTCATGAGTTGATTGTAGAGCAGTAACTTTCATAATTAATTAAATTTATAACAGGACAAATCTAATCAAAAATAGGAACCGAAATGGATTAAAGCTGTGTTAAAAATGCTTTAAATTCAGAATAGTCTTTAATATCTGTCGCCACTTTTTGTTTATTGATGACCGATTTTATTTGTGGAGGCAATGGAATTTCAGCATCAATAACTTCTTTCACAACATCTAAAAATTTGGTTGGGTGGGCCGTTTCCAAAAACACACAATGTGCTTGTGGATTGGTTTCTAAATAGGATTTACATCCTAAGTAACCAACGGCACCATGAGGATCGGCAATATAATTAGTAGTTTTATAAATCTCCTCCAAAGCTTGTTTTGTTTCTTCATCTGTGAAACTGTAAGAAGAAAGATTTGATTTTAAGGTCTCAAAGTCATTTTTGTAAATGGCTTGAATTCGGATAAAATTACTTGGATTCCCCACATCCATTGCATTACTCACCGTTTGAACTGATGGTTTTGGATCGTAAGAATTGGACTCTAAATAACGGGTCACTACATTGTTATCGTTATTAGAAGCGATAAAATGTTTGATAGGTAATCCTAATTTTTGAGCAATCATTCCAGCACACACATTTCCGAAATTCCCACTTGGAACGGAAAAGACAATATCCTTAGAACTGTTTTTAAGTTGCTTATATGCAAACATAAAATAAAACAGTTGGGGAAGCCAACGCGCCACATTGATGGAGTTTGCAGATGTTAATTGCATGAGTGATGTAAGTTCGTCATCTAGAAACGCTTTTTTCACCATGTCTTGACAATCATCAAAAGTACCTTCAACTTCAAGTGCTGTAATGTTTTGACCTAAAGTGGTTAATTGTTTTTCTTGGATATTACTCACCTTTCCACTAGGGTATAAAATAACCACTCTGACCCCTTTGACTCCAAGGAATCCATTGGCAACCGCACCTCCGGTGTCCCCAGAAGTAGCCACCAAAACGGTCACTTCATTGGAATTATTCTTATTAAAATAGCCTAAACAACGCGCCATAAAACGTGCGCCAACATCTTTGAATGCCATGGTGGGACCATGAAACAATTCGAGTGTCGATATAGAATCTGTAAGGTTCACAACTGGAAAATCAAAACTAAGCGTCTCCGAAACGATTGTTTTTAAAACATCTTCAGGAATTTCGGGGCTTATAAATTGTTTGATGGCTTCAAATGCAATCTCTTCATTTGAAAAATTCTCGATGTTCTCAAAAAAAGAAGCCTCTAAAGGGGTAATGCTTTCTGGAAAGTACAAACCTCTATCGGGAGCAAGTCCTTTGATAACTGCGGTTTCAAAAGTGGTATTTGGAGCAATATTATTTAAACTATAATAGTTCATGGCTGACTTTTAATTTAAGTGTTTGATACCTTCTAAATTTATTTTTGAAACATAAATTTCAAACGGTATATTTTGGTTTTTATAGGTTTGTCTTATGGCTTTTTCTACCTTTATTGCAGTGGCTTCCGTTTTACATAAACTAAATACAGAGGGTCCTGAACCAGAAATACCAGTACCCAAGGCACCATTTCCTAAGGCTGCTTTTTTAATAGTCTCAAATCCTGGGATGAGTTGACTTCTAAACGGTTCCACCACCACGTCTTCCAAAGAGCGACTGATTAGATCGTAATCATTAGTATGTAATCCATGTATAAGACTCCCAACGTTAGACCATTGGTTGATAGCATTTTTTAATGCAATCGTTTCGGGAAGAATCTTTCTGGCGTCCGCTGTTTTTATTTCAATTTGAGGATGAATGACCACAGCAAACAAATCAGAGGGTGTTGGTATTTGGAGAATCTCCAAAGGGTCTAAACTCTTTACAAGAGTAAAGCCTCCAAAAAGGGCAGGGGCAATATTATCGGCATGTTCACTTTGACTTGCCACGGCTTCGCCTTTCATAGCAAAAGCTGTAAGCTCTGTTTTAGAATATGGGTTTCCGAGTAATACATTCATTCCGTACACACTCCCAACTGCACTCGCAGAACTGCTGCCAACGCCACTTCCGGGTTTGATGTGTTTATATATTTCGATTTCAAAACCACAATCTGGGTTTGCAGCCTTGTACATAGCTAATGCCGAAACACCTGCTACATTTTTTTCAACTTCAAACGGAAGGTCATAGCCTTCAATTTTTGTAATTCGAACTCCTTTTTCTTCGGTTTTACGAATCACCATTTCATCTCCAATAGAATCGAGGCAAAATCCAAGGACATCAAATCCACAGGATACATTCGCAACAGTTGCTGGAGAAAATAGTTTAATTTCGTTCATTAATGCGTATTTGAAATTCTAATTATATCCGCAAATAAACCAGATGCTGTAACTTCAGATCCTGCTCCAGCTCCTTTGATAATCATGGGTTGGTCGCTGTAGCGATTTGTATAAAACATCACAATATTATCTTTACCTTCAAGGTTATAAAAAGGATGTCCTACAGGGATTTCTTTCAGTCCTACTTTAGATGCACCATCTTTAAATTCAGCAACATATTTCAATTGACAATTGTTAGCTTCTGCAGATTGAAATAATTTTTGAAACAACGCCTCATTCGTTTTTAGGGTTTCATAAAAAGCATCTACAGAGTTGGCCTCCATACATTCTTTTGGTAAAAACGCTTCATTTTGAATGTCGTCCATTTCTAACATCTCTCCACTTTCTCTGGCTAAAATTAATAATTTTCTGGCAACGTCCACACCACTCAGATCAATTCTAGGATCTGGCTCTGTATATCCTTCTGCTTGTGCTTGTTTTACCACATCGTGAAAGGTATTGTTTTTATTGAAATTATTAAAGATAAAATTCAAACTTCCAGAAAGTACCGCATTGATGGAAGTAATATGATCTCCAGACATGATTAAATTTTTCAATGTATCAATGACAGGAAGACCTGCTCCAACATTTGTTTCAAATAAGAAAGGCACATTGTATTTGTGAGAAAGGTGCTTTAATTCTTTGTAGTTTTCAATGGCCCTCGAACACGCAATTTTATTACAAGCCACAACGGCGATGCTTTGTTTTAAATAATGGGCATAAGTATTTGCTACTGCTTCGTTGGCTGTAATATCTATAAAAACTGAATTTCTTAAGTTTAATTTTTTAGATGCTTCAAAAAAGGCCATCGGCTCTGTTGGTTGCCCGTCTTTCAATAGAGTCTCCCAATTGGATGGGTTGATTCCATTATCGTCAAACACCATCTTTTTTGAATTGGAAAGTCCCACAACTTTAATATTTATTTTAAGGGTTGACTTTATGTATTTCTTTTGCTGTGCAATCTGGTCTATGAGGGATTTACCTACATTTCCAACCCCAGCAATGAATAAATTCATTTGCTTGGTTTGTTCTTCAAAAAACTGCTCATGTAAAGAGTTTAAAGCTTTCTTTACATCCGATTCAGCAATCACAGCTGTAATGTTTCGTTCTGAAGCTCCTTGTGCAATCGCTCTAATATTGACGTTGTTTTTTCCTAAAGTACTGAACATTTTTCCGCTAATTCCTTGATGGCTTTTCATTTTATCGCCAACAACAGCTACAATGGATAAGTTTGGTTCAATTACTAAGGGGTCAATTTTAAATAAAGAAATTTCATTTTCAAATTCTTTATCAATTACCGCTTTGGCAGAAAGTGCATCTTTATCTGAAATCCCAATACAAATCGAATGCTCTGAAGACGCTTGAGTAATGATGATCACATTTATTTTGGAGTGTGCTAAGGTATCAAACAAGCGTTTAGAAAACCCAGGAATTCCAACCATTCCATTTCCTTGGAGTGTAAGTAAGGACACATTATTGATGTTGCTAATCCCTTTGATAGGAAATTGCGACCCATTTTCTACAATTTTAGTAATCAATGTCCCAGGATCTTCGGGTGCTAAGGTATTTTTTATCAGTAGGGGAATGTCTTTTCTTAAGACAGGCTGTACTGTTGGAGGATACAATACTTTTGCTCCAAAATGCGATAATTCAATGGCTTCTAAATACGACAGCTTGTTGATAGTTCTTGCATGTTTGACCATTTTAGGATTGGTTGTAAACATACCACTCACATCCGTCCATATTTGTAAAACACTCGCGTTGAGTGCTGCCGCAAGAATTGCAGCAGTGTAATCCGATCCACCCCGACCTAAGGTTGTGATTTCGTCATTTTCAGATTTTGAAATAAAACCCGGTAGGATTGTCACCATTTTTTGATTGCTTTCAAAATAGGTCGTGATATTGGCATTTGTTTCTTCAAAATTAACGGCTGCATTTGTAAAATTTGAATCCGTTACAATTAAGTTTTGAGAGTTTTTTAGTTGGACATTAACTCCTTTAGACTTAATGGCTTCATAAATGATTAATGAAGAAATTAACTCTCCAAAACTAAGAAGTTTATCGGTTGTTTTTGGTGATAATTCGTTGATTAAATACACTCCATCCAATAGTTTTTCAAGACGTGATAAATGCTCTAACACAATATCGGTTGTTGCTTCGTGGACTTCGCCGCTTAGCAATCCATCAATGACTTCAATGTGTTTTAAGCGCAACGCTTCAAAGTCTTCTTTATAACTAAGGTCTTTATTGATGGCTTTGTCGGCTGCAATGAGTAATTTATCCGTAATTCCACCAACGGCAGAGACAACCACAACAATGTTTTCAGATGCCGATTCGTGTTTTACAATCTTTATTACTTTGGATATATTTGTTGAAGAACCTACAGATGTTCCTCCAAATTTTAAAACTTTCATGTGTTTATTTTATTAATTTTTTAACGGTTACATGCTGTTCGCTATTAATCATTCTCTTGGGTGATGACATTTTTAACATGCTCGTTTCATGTGTTTATTTTATTGATTTTTAACGGTTACATGCTGTTCGCTATTAGTCATTCCCTTGGGTGATAATATTTTTAACATGCTCGTTTCATGTGTTTATTTTATTAATTTTTTAACGGTTACATGCTGTTCGCTATTAGTCATTCTCTTGGGTGATAATATTTTTAACATGCTCGTTTTGTAGTTTTTATTTTTAATGGAAACTATTGTTTTGGTATAAACAATATAGATAGGGGTCGGAATTATATAATAGCAAAACCCAATAGGGTTGTAATAATCGTGTTAATTATTACAAAAGGTGAATTCAGTTGGAAAGATTCCATGTAAAAGAAATTTGTAGAACTCGCAGAATGTTGCATTATATGTTTTATTAACTCTCAAAAGTATCAATTTCAGAAGCAAAAAAAAATAATTACACCAATTTTACAAATTATGTAATTTAGAGGATATATATTCTTAATAATCAAGTTAAAACCAAGTATTGTTGAATTTTCATCAATTGCTTAAATAATTACAATTTTCAATCCAAAATACATTCTTTACAAATGTTCATGACTGTTTAATAAAAAGTTGTTGAAATAGTTGTTTTTTATGTGTTTACAGCAATCTTATTATTAATTTTGCAGTCATAACTTTTTGAAAAAAAATATACATGCAACGCGACGAACAAATTTTTGAATTAATTGAAGCTGAAAGAGAACGTCAAATCAATGGAATTGAATTGATTGCTTCTGAAAATTTCACAAGTGAACAAGTGATGGAAGCTACAGGATCTGTACTGACCAACAAATACGCAGAAGGGTATCCTGGAAAGCGTTATTATGGTGGTTGTGAAGTAGTAGATGAAGTAGAGCAAATTGCTATTGACCGCGCCAAAACACTTTTTGGAGCTGCTTGGGCAAATGTACAACCACACTCTGGAAGTCAGGCCAATACCGCCGTATTTCATGCGTGTTTAAAAGTGGGAGATAAAATCTTAGGATTTGATCTGTCTCATGGAGGGCATTTGACACACGGATCGCCTGTTAATTTTTCAGGTCGTTTGTACGACCCTGTCTTTTACGGCGTTGAAAAAGAAACTGGTGTTTTGGATTATGATAAAATTCAAGAGATTGCTACAAAAGAACAACCAAAACTAATCATTGCTGGAGCCTCTGCTTACTCAAGAGATATTGATTTTAAACGCTTTAGAGCGATCGCTGACAGCGTTGGTGCTATCTTATTAGGGGATATTTCTCATCCTTCTGGTTTGATTGCAAAAGGTATTTTGAACGATCCGTTACCATACTGTCATATCGTCACTACAACGACGCACAAGACCTTAAGAGGTCCTAGAGGTGGTCTTATTATGATGGGTAAAGATTTTGAAAATCCATTTGGAATTACACTGAAATCAGGAAAAGTACGTATGATGTCTTCGTTATTGGATTCTGCAATTTTCCCAGGAAATCAAGGGGGACCTTTGGAGCATGTAATTGCTGGAAAAGCGATTGCTTTTGGTGAAGCATTGACCGATGAGTTTTTACACTATATTCTACAGGTTAAAAAGAATGCAGATGCCATGGCAAAAGCATTTGTAAAACGCGACTATCATTTGATTTCGGGTGGGACTGACAACCACATGATGTTGATTGATTTAAGAAATAAAAATATTACCGGAAAAGATGCCGAGCAAGCACTTGTCAAAGCAGATATCACGGTAAATAAAAACATGGTACCTTTTGATACACAGAGTCCTTTTGTAACGTCTGGTATCCGTGTTGGAACGCCTGCTATTACCACACGTGGTTTGGTAGAATCAGATATGGAAACGGTGGTTGAACTTATTGATCAAGTTTTGAATAACCACGAAGATGAAGCAAAATTGGAAGCGATTTCAGAACAAGTGAATACACTGATGAGTCACCGTCCTTTGTTTGCATAAAATCATTAAAGTAAATTACCTTATAAAAAAATCCCGATTTAATTCGGGATTTTTTTATATCTAATCCTCAAATTCAGTCGCATTATAAGCTCCTAAATCGGGTGGGGACGTGCGTGTAGTATTTGTGATATCCACGTTTAAATTTCCATAACTAATGCCAGCACCTTCTGCAGGAGAACCGATAGGAATGTTTAATTGATTTATAGAAGGATCTAAAAACCCAGGATCGTTATTAAATATCACATTTTCATAGTGATCTGTATTGCTGAAATCGTATTGTGGTTCTGAAAAATAGCCGGATGGGTCGTCAAAATAAATTAAACTATTGGTGAATTTAAAATTAAACATATCAGAAGGTTCTTTTTCCAATAATAGCTCTGGATTGTCATTTCCATAAATAATACAATTGGTGAAATTTGCAGACTCTAAAGGGTTTGTAAATATGGTGTTTTCGGCATCGATAATAAAGTTGTTCAGTAAGAGGGCAGGGAATTGTCTGAAACTATTGGACCAATAGTTTGCAATGGTCGAATGCGTGAAATTATAATTCCCTCCGTATGTTCCTGCAAAAGAAGAAATACCACTGATGTTTAGAACAACATTTTCTGCATTGATTGAAGAGCCACGTCCTAAAATTCCAAAATTACTGGAGTTATAAATTTGAGAATTTGTAATTATTAGTTTTGTAGAATCGTCTTGATTGCCATCACTTAAAATACCGATTGTTCCATTTTTTATGGTTGCATGATTGATGCTATTATTGGTACTGCCATTTAACAGCCAAATTGCTTCCCATTGTCCAGGGATGTCTTCGTAAAGAGGTTCCAAACGGTCGCCTTGAATAATGATTTCATTCTCCAAAATTTCGGCGTCTAAACTCGGCAGTCCATTGATGTGTAAAGAAGCATTTTCTGTGATTAGTAAGCCCGAATTGGCATGAAAATGGATTCGAGCTCCTGGGTTAATGTCCAAGGTTTTTCCACCAGCAACAGCTGCATAGCCGTAAATAACATAGGGTTTTTCATTGTTTAATGTTAATTCAGAGTCTTCTAAAAAGCGGCCTTGTACATTGGTTTCGTCATCAACGCCATCGCCGTCCACATCAAAAATGAGGGTTTCCACGACGCCATTGGCATCTTTATTTGGATAGATAAATACGGCATCTTTTACCAAGGTTACTAATTCTACTTTTTGAGTGTTAGGACCTGTTCCAAATTCAATTGCATCGGTGTATAAAAACTGTGTTTCATTGGTTACTAAGGGTTGAATGTCAATAGTGGTTTCAATAAACACAAACATACTGTCTTGAGCTAAAAGCTCTACATTTTCAAATTCTTTACCTACCAAAGTTCCATTGCCAAGCATGCCATCGACATTCATGCGGTACTTTGACGTTTGCCCTTTACTTAATTTTAATGACGGAATTAGAATGTCATCATCAGAGTTGTTGTATACTTTAAGGGTGTAGGTACTAGAGCCTATATTAGAGAATATAGTATCCAGATAAACAGTGTCTTTTGAGAAGCTCAGTTGACCCGTACTTGGTGTAAATTCAAAATCTTGACGACAAGAACTCCAAAAAATGAGTATAAAAAAACTAATTATAAAATAAAGAGAACGGATCATAAGATGTACTGTTTTGGTAAAAATATAACTTTTCAAGCTAATATATATTGTTGTAATTATATAAATTAATGAAATACCGCTGCAATCTCAGGGCTTATTCGTTTTGGTTTTTTAGTGTTTCCATCTAATAAGCACCAAGTGGTTTCAGATTTGACAATTAATTTTCCAGAATCCTTATGAAACATTTCAACGACGCGTGTAGAGGTAACGCCTTCCGAACGTGTGACATAGGTTTTCAGGTGAATTTCGTCATTGATGTTGGCAGCAGATTTATAATCGATATGATGGCTTAATAGCACCCATATATTCTCTTTTTGTTGCAGTGGGGTAGTGGCTGAATTCCAATGTGCCTTGGCAAGGTCTTGAACCCATTGGACATAGCGGACGTTGTTTACATGTTTCAAATCATCTAAATCTTCCGAAACTACAGATTTAAAGGCTTCAAATACCGTCATTAGTTTTTAATAATTTTAACTTCAAACAATTTATCCCAACGTTTTCCAGTTACGAATAAGGTTTTTGTTTTTGGGTTGTAAGCCATTCCATTCAAAACATCCAATCCTTGATGTTTGGTGACCTTAGCTTTTAAAGCTTTAAAATCGATGACAGCTTCAATTGCTCCATTTTCTGGGTTGATAATGGCAACCCCATTTTTTTGATAACGATTTGCATAAATTTTTCCATCCACCCATTCCAATTCATTTAGGTTAGTCAACTTTCCTTTATTAGTGTAGGCTTGAAGTGAACCTTCTTCTGCGAGTGTGGTTGGGTTCAGAAACCATAAGTATTCAGATCCATCGGATTTATAAAACTTTTGACCATCATTACACAATCCCCAACCTTCTTTACTTTGTCCATAATTAAAGGTTTCGACCTGTTCTAAGCTATTGACATCATATACCAAACCACGGCCTTCTTTCCATGTTAATTGATAAATTTTATCATTTAGAACCGATAGCCCTTCCCCAAAATAAGCGGTACTCAAATTGATGTTTTTGAGAACGGTTCCATTTTTATAATCTAGTTTTCTCAGTTTTGATTCGCCATATTGACCTGTACTTTCATAAAGCTCCCCATTGTAAAATTCAAGTCCCTGTGTATAAGACGTAATATCGTGATCATAGGTATTTACAATTTCATAAGTGTATAATTTTGGAGCTTCGGAATTCACTACAATCACTTTTTTGAGTGCAACTTCAAATGTGTCGTCATAAAATACTTTGGCTTTTATGAGCTTTTCTCCTAAGGGCATTGCCGACAAATCAACAGAAGCTGTTATTTTTTTAGTATCCAAAGTCAACTGTATAGAGTCAAATTTTTTGTTATTGGGGTTTAAAAGTTCAATAGAAAGTGTTTCAACATTGGAAATAATGCTTGTTTCACTGTTTGTTTTGATTGAGAAGTTAGATTTTGAAGTTGATCCGCAAGCAGAGATCAAAACGCTAAGTCCAATGAATGTCAATAGTTTGTAGGAATGCATAGTGCCATTAAATTTTTCAGCAATTTATTTATTTATATTCAGTTAAAAAAATCATTGTGTGAATATTAAAACTTTGTATCTTTGCAGAGGCAAGTCCTACACAACTAGCTCCTGTTGAATCCTCCAGGGCGGGAACGCAGCAAAGGTAAATGGTTGTAGCAGTGTGATGTAGGTAGCTTGCCTTTTTTTGTACCCCATAGTTTCCTTAAATCTTCCTATCTTTATCATCTTATAATACAAAATTCCATGGCAAAAGTTGTTTTAATTACTGGAGGTTCTTCAGGTATCGGAAAATCAATTGGGGAGTATCTAGCAGACAAAGGTTATACGGTTTATGGAACCAGTCGATTTCCTGAAAATTATACAGATTCAAAATTTCCACTCATAAAATTAGATGTGACACAACTATCGTCCATTACTGCTTGTGTTTCTGAATTAATTTCTAAAACAGCTCAAATTGATGTTTTGGTCAACAATGCTGGGGTTGGAATTACAGGTCCATTAGAAGAGATCCCGATGGAAGAAATGAAACGTAATTTTGAAACAAATCTTTTTGGTCCTATAAACATGATCAATGCCGTGTTACCCTATATGCGTTCCAAAAAATCGGGGCAAATTCTAAACATTACATCTATTGCAGGCTATATGGGATTGCCGTTTAGAGGGGTTTACAGTGCGAGTAAAGGTGCTTTAGAATTGATAACAGAATCTTATCGTATGGAGCTTAAAACATTTAATATTACAATGAGTAATATTGCACCCGGTGATTTTGCTACCAACATTGCCGCTGGACGTTACCACGCACCTTTATTGGTAGATTCTCCCTATAAAGTGCCTTATGGAACAACCTTAAGGCTTATGGATTCGCATGTAGATTCTGGAAAAAATCCCTTGCTCATGGCGCAAGTAATTCATAAAATTATCACTTCTAAAAGCCCAAGGATTCATTATAAAGTAGGGGCATTTCTACAAAAATTCTCAGTCGTCTTAAAACGTATCCTTCCTGACTTGTGGTACGAAAAACTTTTAAGTAGTTTTTATAATATATAACTCGAGACATTATTTTTTATAATAACAGCCGTCAAGCAGTTATAATGTGTTAATTTTGTACTCACTAATTTAAACCAAAAAAATCATGAAATTTTTTATTGACACAGCTAATTTAGATCAAATTAAAGAAGCACAAGACCTTGGTGTTTTGGACGGAGTAACTACCAATCCATCTTTGATGGCTAAAGAAGGAATTACTGGCGCTGAAAATATTTTGAATCATTACAAAGCGATATGTGCAATTGTTGAAGGCGATGTGTCTGCAGAAGTTATTTCTACAGATTTTGATGGAATGGTTAAAGAAGGGGAAGCTCTTGCAGCTATTCACCCGCAAATTGTGGTTAAACTTCCAATGATTAAAGATGGTGTAAAAGCGTGTAAATATTTCAGTGATAAAGGGATTAGAACCAATGTTACTTTGGTGTTTTCTCCGGGACAAGCTTTGTTAGCAGCCAAAGCAGGTGCCACTTATGTGTCGCCATTTATTGGTCGTTTGGATGATATCTCAACCGATGGTTTAAATTTAATTGCTGAGATTCGTCTTATCTATGATAATTATGGATTTGGTACTGAAATATTAGCAGCTTCTGTGCGTCATACGATGCACGTAATTGACTGTGCTAAATTAGGTGCAGATGTTATGACGGGACCTTTAAGCTCTATTGAAGGCTTGTTACGTCACCCACTTACAGACAGCGGACTGGCTAAGTTTTTAGAAGATTATAAAAAAGGAAATTAAGAAACTAATTTTATTTAGATACCATAAAGGCTGAAGGAAACTTCAGCTTTTTTTATTTCAATTTTTTAAGAATTAATTCAAAGGAAGGATCAAATAAATCGGCAGTTGCATTTAAAATAACTCCTTTAGAATCTACAATTAATACCTTTTTGATGTAGTTAATTGCCAAGCGTTTTTTTGCATAGGAAGGATCTGCAAAACGATATTCATTATTGATTTTAAACTGATTCCCAAAAATCATATTTTTCCAGACATATGTATGCATGGAGTTGATGTTTATGGAAACGAAATCAATGTTCGGGAATTTTTCTTGTAATGTTTTTACTTTAATATGACTGTTTTCAAAATGATAACGACTGGCATTGTCCCAAAAATAGATCACGGTTGTTTTTTTAAAGATCGTATTGATATTTAAAGTTTGATTTGTGTGATTAATCACTTCAATTGCTGGAAGGGGATAGCCCGGTTGAAATCCCTGTGCGTTTTTAAAGAGGTCTTTAATGTATTTTTTATCTTTCTTATTAGTACTCTTATCTAAAAAAGATTGATACAAAATATAACTCTGATCGATGGAATTTGAGTTAGAAATAAAGTTTCTAGTGGTGTATTTTAATAAATTATTTTTAATCATTGTATTGGTCACCAAACTATCAATGAGTTCTAGCTTTCGAGTGGTATAGTCTAATTTATGGTTGTCTAAGTTGAACTCCGTATTGGAAGTGGTCAATTGTTCGGTTGCCAAATTATTGATGTGAGGGAATAAAAAATTATAGTAAGGATAAAAATCTTTGAGGTCGATGTCATTGTAAATAATCTCTTTTCGGAACTCGTAAAAGCTCGAGGGGAGCTTATTGAAATTGTTAAAACTATTAACTCCAAAATGACGAAAAGGATACAGTTCTTTACGTGTAAAATAATGGTACTTTATACTGGACAACGCTACTTTTTTAAAGAGCTCAGAATTTGGATTGATTTTTAAAAAGGACTCTAAGTCGCTAGAGTTTTTAGAAATAAATGTTTCTATACTTTGATGGTATTCTTCAGGAGATTTAGCATACGCTCCATTTGTTTCACTATCCTCTTTTTCTAATTTTAGTAAAAGATTTATAAGGTAATTATTTTTTTTAGCTCCAATTCCGTTGAACACAATCGATTCGTCAAAATCATGCGTATTGATGTGCATCATAATACTGTCATTTTTCTCCAGTAGAATGGATTGGTATTTCCCACCATGTACAAAAGAATGAATTCCAGCTTTAAAGTTAGTAAAGTGATGAGAAAACCGATTGTCCTCATTAAGATACAAGGTATCTATATTGTTTTGGGTATCATATAAAACCACATAATTATTACTGGGATTGATAATATCTCCACCCACAAAAACAGGCTTCGTTTCTTTGGGGCTGGTCTGACAGCCTACAAAGATTAAGAGCCCGTAAAGGAGGTATATTGGTTTCATTTATATAATAATATGGAAATTAATATCTTAACTCTATCAAAAGTAAGCTATGAAATGATTTGTTCTTGTTAAGGCGTTGTTAAATTACGAGGCGGTTTAATTTGATGGATGGTTTGATTTATTTACTTTTGCCAAAAATTATTTTAAGCATGCTATCAGTTTCAAACTTATCAGTACAATTTGGAAAACGAATTCTTTTCGATGAAGTCAATACGTCTTTCAATTCAGGAAATTGCTATGGAATTATTGGTGCCAACGGTGCCGGGAAATCTACATTTCTAAAAATCATAGCAGGGGTTCAAGAACCGACTTCTGGACATGTGCACCTAGAACCTGGGAAACGCATGTCGGTACTCGAACAAAATCACAACCTTTACGACGAACATACAGTGTTGGAAACAGTGATTATGGGTAACAAGCCGTTGTTTAAAATTAAGGCTGAAATTGATGCGTTATACAACGATTATTCAGATGCCAATGCCGATCGTATTGGAGAGCTTCAAGTGAAGTTTGAAGAAATGAACGGTTGGAATGCTGACAGTGATGCGGCGTCTATGCTTTCTAATTTAGGAATCAAAGAAGAGCACCACTATACGTTGATGAAAGATTTGGATGGAAAACAAAAGGTACGAGTCTTATTGGCTCAAGCATTGTTTGGGTCTCCAGATGTGTTAATTATGGATGAGCCTACCAATGATTTGGATTATGAAACCATCTCTTGGTTGGAACATTTTTTAGCCAATTATGATAGTTGTGTGATTGTTGTATCGCATGACCGTCACTTTTTAGATGCCGTATGTACGCATATTTCAGATATCGATTTTAATAAAATCAATCATTTCTCTGGAAATTATACCTTTTGGTATGAGTCCTCTCAGTTGTCTGCGAAACAACGCGCACAACAAAACAAAAAATCAGAAGATAAAAAGAAAGAGTTAGAAGAATTTATCCGTCGTTTTTCTGCCAATGTTGCAAAGTCAAAACAAGCTACGAGTCGAAAGAAAATGATTGATAAATTGGATGTGACCGATATTCGTCCCTCAAGCAGACGCTATCCAGCCATTATTTTTGAACGCGATCGCGAAGCTGGAGATCAGATTTTAAATGTTGAAAAATTAGCTTTCGAATTGGAAGGTGAAACACTTTTTGATAAACTCGATTTTAACCTCAATAAAGGAGATAAAGTTGTGGTGTATTCCAAAGATTCCAGAGCTACTTCTGCATTTTATGAGATTGTGAACGGAAATTTAAAGCCCAAAAATGGATCATTTCATTGGGGGGTTACAACCTCTCAATCGTATTTGCCATTGGACAACAGCAGCTTTTTTGAAAATGCCATGAATTTGGTAGATTGGTTGCGACAATGGGCAAAAACTGAAGAAGAACGCGAAGAGGTACACATTCGAGGCTTTTTAGGTAAAATGATTTTTAGTGGGGAAGAAGCTCTTAAGCAATCGAACGTTTTGTCTGGAGGTGAAAAAGTGCGTTGCATGCTTTCTCGAATGATGATGATGCGTGCCAATGTTTTGATGCTCGATGAACCAACCAACCACTTGGATTTAGAAAGTATCACTGCGTTTAATAATTCTTTAAAAAACTTTAAAGGAACCGTATTGTTTACTACCCACGATCACGAGTTTGCACAAACGTTAGCCAACAGAGTGATAGAGCTGACGCCTAAGGGCGTGATTGACCGATATACGACCTTTGATGAGTATATGCAAGATTCTAAGATTAAGGAGCTGCGTGCAAAGATGTACGGGTAGAGGAGACTAGGTTTACTGTTTATTTCAAACAGTCTCCCTGCCAATTCTTCTGATCGCAAAACTTGGATTGTTTTCAACCTCGGTAGTTATATACAACACTTCCCAATCATACTTTACACAAAATTCATATACAGCTTCTATGACGCCATAGCGAATTAAACCATCCCAGTTTCCTAAAATAAAATCATGACCAGTGATGTATCCATTTGGTTTTATTTTTGTTCTGTAAGCCTCTAGTTCTTCAATTGTAGTCTTATAAGAGTGCGTAGTGTCAATATAAATCCAATCAAAATAATTGTCTTTAAAATTTGTAACGACTTCTGTTGATAGTCCAATATTGATTTCAATAGATTTTTCTTTAACCCCTTCTGAAAAACGGTTTTCAACAGACGTGCGTTTCTTTTGATTGTAGCGTTTGCTCCCCCACGAATCAATTAAATGTAGTTTTTGTGGTTTTGTAATGTTCAAAATTGATTCAGAAAAATCACCTTGATCTACACCCAGTTCTGCAACCACCCCACCAATAGGTAATAGTGACAGCAATTCTTCTCTAGTGGTTAACAACTTAGCATTGTTCACATGTATTTTAGAGAGTTCAGTTTTAGGTATTTTAGACGAAATAAAAGAATTCCCTTTTTTTACAACTGGTAAAAACAAACTTTTATACCCAAATTTTAAGAATTCTAATATTATTTTTTTCATTAAATATAGAGTACCAAATTAGCTATTAAGCATCACAGGCATGACCAACATCGTCACTGTTTCACCTAAATCGAGTCCATCAATAGGAGTGAGGATTCCGGCACGATTTGGCATGCTCATCTCCAATTGGATATCGTCTGCATTCAGATTGCTTAGCATTTCCGATAAGAAACGAGAGTTAAACCCAATTTGCATGTCATCACCTTGGTAGTCACAGGTTAAGCGTTCTTCGGCTTTGTTGCTGTAATCGATATCCTCTGCAGAAATATTGAGTTCTGCCCCCGCAATTTTCAAGCGAATTTGATGGGTTGTTTTGTTTGAGAAAATAGACACACGTCTAACCGAATTCAAAAATTGATTGCGACTGATGGTCAAGTGGTTTGGATTTTCCTTTGGAATAACCGCTTCATAGTTAGGATATTTACCATCGATCAAACGACAGATTAATACAGAATTTTCAAACGAAAATTTAGCATTTGAATCGTTGTATTCAATTTTCACATCGTCATCACTTCCTGCTAAAATACCTTTTAATAAATTCAATGGTTTTTTAGGCATGATGAATTCAGCTGTTTCATTGGCAGTCATATCTGTACGAGAATATTTAACCAGCTTGTGAGCATCTGTGGCTACAAAAGTTAAACTCTCGGTTGAAAACTGAAAAAAGACGCCACTCATCACAGGACGTAAATCGTCATTTCCTGCTGCAAAAATCGTTTTTGAAATGGCAGTAGCCAATATATCTGCTCCAATAATTGTGGTACTAGGACTGTCTAAAGAAATGGCTTTTGGAAACTCCTCTGCACTTGCATAGGCCAAGGCATACTTTCCATGGTTTGAACTGATTTCAATAGTATTGTTCTCTTCAATCACAAATGTGAGGGGTTGCTCTGGAAATGTTTTAAGCGTTTCTAACAAGAGTTTAGCAGGAATTGCAACACTACCTTCGTTATCACTTTCGACCTCTAGAGTGGAGGCCATAGTGGTTTCTAAGTCACTTGCGGAAACCGTTAATTTTGAATGTTCTAATTCAAATAAGAAATTGTCTAAAATGGGCAAAGTGTTCGAATTGTTAATCACGCCGCCTAAGACTTGAAGTTGTTTTAATAAATACGTACTGGAAACTATGAATTTCATCTGTGATGTGAATTATAAATTTAATAAAAGGGCTCCTACAAATATATCTTTTTGATGCTTATTATTAAAAGAAACTTATTAACATAGGGTTGATAGTTTTTTTAAATGTTAATGAATGCATTTTAAATCTTAATCTTTGAAAAAATTAACAGAAATACTATCCATCATATCCAAGCCTAACAGGGTAGAAGCACTGCCAACTGTGGCTAGGTTGCTACGATACACCGCAATTTCTAGGTAATCCGAGGAATTAAAAACAACAAGACCTTGACCTTCGTCATTACGTAATTCTGATGAAATGTTAAAATTAACAATATCGCTATAGTGGTTATAAATCCGTTTGAATTTGTGATTTCGTGCCGAAATTTCAAATCGACGCCCTTTTTGAACCGATTCAAAAAAGCGCTTTTTTATGTTGGTAATAACGTTGCCATAATGATCTACATAAATTACATTTCCAATCAACTGATTCCCATCATCTTTAACTATAGGAACAATGTTTTTAATTGGTTTGATTTCGGTAATAATTTTCCCAACAACTTCTAGAGTACCGCCTCGTGCAATGTGGGCAGCAACTTTTACAAACACATCCAAAACAGGGAAACTGGTTGAGATTTTATCGTGAATATTTATTTCCACAATTTTCTGTGGATTGATTTCAGAACAAATCATACTCATAATCCCATTATTAGCACAAATAAAATAATGGTCATTAAGCTGTACTACAATGTGTTTGTTTTCTTCACTAATTTCGGAGTCCACACCAATAATATGAATACTCCCAACAGGAAAACTTTCAAAAGCATTTTGAATCACATAAGCCGCTTCCAAAATACTAAATGGTGCAATGTTGTGTGAGATGTCAACCACTTTAGCTTCTTCAATTTCGGACAACAAAGCACCTTTTACAGCACCTGCAAAATGATCTTTTGTTCCAAAATCGGTCGTTAATGTGATGATGGCCATTGGCGAAGCGTATTGTTTAGTTTAAATAAATCCGAAAAACTTAGATTTTTTAAGATATACAAACCTACACAATTTTTGTTTTAAATTTTTATTAACAGTCCTAAAAATTATACTAAATTCTGACTACATTTATAGTATCGAATAGAATCATAAATCGCCTAAACCTAAGAGCCCTTTGAATGAATTAATAATTGAGTTAATAGATATTACACCAAAACAATTTTTTGGTGCTCAAAACAAAAATATTGAACTTTTAAAAATGTATTTTCCCAAGCTTAAAATTGTCGCTCGGGGTACAAAAATAACTGCTTTCGGAGATGAGGATTTGTTAGCAGAATTTGACAAACGTATGAAAATGCTCTTAAGTCATTTTCAGAAATTTAATAAATTAGATGAAAACATGATTGAACGTGTGCTTACAAGCGATTCCAAAGCTGATTATGATTCTTCCTCCAAGAGTGGAGAAGTTATTGTACATGGAGTTAATGGTCGCTTGATAAAAGCACAAACAGCCAACCAACGAAAATTGGTGGACAGTGTTTACAAAAACGATATGGTCTTTGCAATCGGTCCCGCAGGAACAGGAAAAACATACACAGGAGTCGCTTTAGCCGTTCGAGCCCTCAAAAACAAAGAAGTTAAACGGATTATTTTAACCCGTCCTGCTGTGGAAGCCGGAGAGAATTTAGGGTTTTTACCTGGAGATTTAAAAGAGAAATTAGATCCTTATATGCAACCTTTATATGATGCTTTGAGAGATATGATTCCACCAGAAAAATTAGATAGCTACATAGAAAATGGTACCATCCAAATTGCACCTTTAGCTTTTATGAGAGGCCGTACTTTAGACCATGCCTTTGTAATTTTAGATGAAGGTCAAAATACCACGCACGCGCAAATGAAAATGTTTTTGACTCGTATGGGTAAGGACGCTAAATTTCTTTTAACAGGTGATCCAGGACAAATAGATTTACCCAGACGAACCATTTCTGGACTTAAAGAAGCCCTTTTGATTTTGAAAGATATTGAAGGAGTGGGCATGATCTTTTTAGACGATAAAGATGTCATACGTCATAAGTTGGTCAAAAAAGTAATTGAAGCCTACAAACATATTGAAAATAGAGATTAAAATAAAAGCATGAGTCATACCATTACAGATACAAATTTTGAATTCCCCAAACAGTCAAATCTTTATAAAGGCAAAGTAAGAGAAGTTTATAATATTAATGATTCCCTTTTAGTGATGGTGGCTACCGATCGTTTGTCAGCTTTCGATGTGGTGATGCCTAAAGGGATTCCTTTTAAAGGTCAAATTCTTAATCAAATTGCCACTAAAATGATGGCAGCTACGTCTGATATTGTTCCAAATTGGCTGATCGCCACTCCAGACCCCAATGTTGCTGTGGGGCATTTATGTGAACCCTTTAAGGTTGAAATGGTCATAAGAGGCTATATGTCCGGCCATGCTGCTCGCGAATATTCTTTAGGAAAACGCGAGCTTTGTGGTGTTCAAATGCCAGAAGGATTAAAAGAAAATGATGCCTTTCCATCACCTATTATCACACCAGCAACAAAAGCTGAAATGGGCGATCATGATGAAGATATTTCAAGAGAGAACATTTTAAAACGCGGAATTGTTTCTGAAACAGATTATTTAGTTTTAGAAGATTATACCCGAAAATTATTTCAAAGAGGTTCTGAAATCGCTGCTTCAAGAGGGCTGATTTTAGTGGATACAAAATATGAATTTGGCAAAACAAAAGATGGTATTATTGTTTTAATTGATGAAATTCACACTCCCGACTCTTCACGTTATTTTTATGCTGATGGGTATGAAGCCCGTCAAGCCAATAATGAGGCACAAAAACAACTTTCAAAAGAGTTTGTACGTCAGTGGTTGATTCGTAATAACTTCCAAGGATTAGAAGGTCAAACAGTTCCTGTTATGAGTGATGATTATATTGAAACAGTAAGCGAACGGTATATTGAACTTTATGAAAATATAACTGGAGAAACCTTTGTGAAAGCAGATGTGTCAGACATACAAACGCGCATAGAATCCAATGTCCTTACGTATTTAGAGACTTTATAAGCGTTTTTAATTTAAAAGCTTTGCGTCTAAAAAACCCATAGACTTGTGTATTTGCTTTGATGATATAAATTGAAATTAAACTTACGCCCACCAAAAAACACAAGGCTCCTGTAATTGCTTCGTGTGGAGTTAAGTTTTTTCCAAATATTCTGTTTAGTCCCATCCCTGTAAAGCTTCCATAAAGAAGGATGAAATGAATGACATAAATTGAAAGTGTTTTTTGTCCAATTTTCAAAATCACAGGGTGTTTTAAATAGGACTCTAAAGCATAAAATAATCCAAATAATATCAACACATTTCCAAGTCTGACAAATAGATAATTATAGTTAGCGACTTCAAAAAAGAGTGTAATATCCGTGACTGATGTAAGCCAGTGAAGAAGGGTAGAGGATCCATAAATCAACCCCAAGCCTACCGCAAAAAAACCTGTTACAATAGCAATCTTAAAGCGGGGACGTAATAAGTAGCTATAGAACAGAGTCGCAATAAAAGCACCATAAGCCATGTATCCAAACCATGGCACTATTGTAAAGACTGACCCATTAACTTTTGTAACGTAATTAGCAAAAAATAAGGAAACTCCTTCAGCAGCAAAGTTCCTGTAAAGGGGTTCGTTAAGAAATATAAACGTACCTAAACAAAGCATTGTTATAGAAAATAGCAAGGTCTTTTTTTGACAGAGGATATAAATACCCACAATCAAAATTAAGGAGAGACCAATAATCTGCAACACATCAATTACCATAAAATAGGTGCCAAAAGATCCCGTTAGCCATCTAAAAATTGGAATTCTGAGTGCATATCCAATTCCAATCAACATAAGACCACGAATGACTCCTTTTTTCATCCGTTGGTTGAGGGTTCCTTTTTCTTTAGCTTTGATAAGTAAATACGTGAAAATTAACCCTGAAATGGTGAAAAATACGGGTGCAGTAATGCCTCTAAAATACGTCCAAGTATTAAAAGCTAAGTTGTTGGTGTCTCTATATTCGATTGCCAATAAAGTGTCAATAAAATGCCCTTGAAGCATCATTAATATGGCAAAGGCTCTTATAGCGTCAATAAAATAAAGCCGTTTTAATTCCAAAATTAGATTGGTTTTAACGCAAAGTTAAATTATTAAAACTGAAAAAATGGTTTTAATAAAAAAGGATTAATCAATAAAAGGATTACCCCATTTAGAGTTTGTATAAAGATCTGCTCCACTTAATGTTTCCATAAATGCTATTAATGCATTTTTTTCATTAAGAGTCATATTTAGCTGCTGTGGATTTCCCCCTGGTCGGAGTCTTGGGTCTAAGTTATTATTTCCTGTTAAATTTATCTGATTATAATGATTTATAACACCAATTAATTCTTCAAAAGCACCATTATGCATAAATCCGCCATTGGTATCACCATTTTGTTTTACGACATCTCTAAGACTTGGTGCTCTAGTGTTGGTCAAATCCGATCCAAGTTGACCTATGGTGCCTATAACTCCATTGTTAAGAGAATTAGGATCAACATCAAATTCAGGGCCTTGATGGCACCCAGCACACCCTACGCCACCATTGATTCGCATCCCGTTATTGTTAAAAACAGGGGGTTGGTTATACAAATTTTTTCCATCATTTTCCAAATTCGAAAAATTTGGAAAGGGTTGGTTGTTGTTGGCAGCAAGCGCACGACCTTGGTCATATTTACTATCAAAGGATTGAATACTTCTTACAAATTGTGCTAAGGCTTGTTGAATACGGGATTCGGAAATGGTTTCAGTTCCAAAAGCATTGGAAAATAAGACAGGGTAAAAAGGAATGTTTTCGAGTTTTGTGATTAAGTCGTCAAAACTCAAATCACCGTCTTCGCCGCTGAACCCCATTTCAATATGGTCTTGAATCGGCTGTGTAGTTTGTATTTCTAAAGTTGCTGCACGCTTATCCCAAAAAAACGCATTTCCATTCGCAAAACGATTGTTAACCAAACGCATTGAATGTCTAGCCGTAGAGCCATTAATTCCGATACTCGCTCTGTTGGAATCTCCAAAAGCTTCGCTTTGAACATGACAACTAGCACACGCTACTGTATTATCAGAAGAAAGGTTTGTGTCATAAAATAAAACACGTCCTAAAATTGCACCTTCATCAGTGATTGGATTCGATGCAGGTGTATTATCTTTTGTAATATAGTTTGGAATGTCCTGATTAGCATAGTTAGGCAACGCAGTAAAATCAATCGTAAAATAAGATGATAAATCGACTGGAATTAAAGTATTATCTACTTGATCAGTATTGGAGTTATTGTTTGAAGAACAGCTATAAATAATCACATAAAACAATGAAAAGTAAAGAAATTTTTTAATGCTCATTTTAATCTAATTTTATTCGGTTTATTAGTCTAAATGTATAAAAATGTTAAGCTAAATGTGTTATATTAGAGACTTAATTTTATGATCATGATTAATTTTGAAATAAAAAACCTAAAAGAATACCATGAAAATTATTCTGAATCTGTTGAAAATCCTGAAGTATTTTGGGCAACGATTGCTAAGGAAAACTTCACTTGGAAACGTCCTTGGAGTCAGGTTTTAGATTGGGATTTTTCCATTCCTAAAGTCAGTTGGTTTAAAGGTGCTCAGCTCAATATCTCTGAAAATTGTATCGATCGTCATCTCACTATCAATGGCAATAAAACGGCTATTCTATTTGAACCTAATAATCCAAATGACCCCTCCGAAGCAATTTCATATAAAGAACTCCACAAACGTGTCAATCAGTTTGCAAACGTATTAAAATCAAAAGGCATTCAAAAAGGGGACAGGGTTTGTATTTACTTGCCCATGATTCCTGAGTTGGCAATTTCGGTCTTAGCATGTGCGCGTATTGGTGCCATTCACTCTGTTGTTTTTGCAGGGTTTTCGGCAAGTGCCTTATCAACACGTATCAATGATTGTGATTGTAAAATGGTAATTGCTAGTGATGGAGGTTTTAGAGGATCAAAATCAATTGATTTGAAATCGATTGTAGACTCCGCACTTATGGACTGTAATGGTATTGAATCTGTGCTGGTAGCCAAACGAATTCATAGCGATATAACTATGGTTCGAGGACGGGATTTTTGGTTAGAACCTCTTTTAGAAAAGGCTTCTGATGAATGTGAAGCGACTGTGATGGACGCTGAAGATCCTTTGTTTATATTGTATACGTCAGGTTCTACAGGGCAACCCAAAGGAATGGTTCATACCTCTGCTGGCTATATGGTCTATGCCGCTTATACATTCAAAAATATTTTTCAATACCAACCGAAGGATGTCTATTGGTGTACGGCAGACATCGGCTGGATTACAGGACACAGTTATATTGTGTATGGACCACTCTTAAATGGTGCCACGACACTTATGTTTGAAGGGGTACCGAGTTACCCTGATTATGGTCGTTTTTGGTCCATTGTAGAAAAACATAAGGTATCTCAGTTTTATACAGCACCTACTGCTATTAGGGCTTTGGCAAAAGAAGGATTAGATGCTGTGACTCCCTACGATTTATCCTCATTAAAAATTTTAGGAACGGTTGGCGAGCCCATTAACGAAGAAGCGTGGCATTGGTACAATGATCATATTGGAAAAAATAAGTGTCCTATTGTAGATACTTGGTGGCAAACTGAAACGGGAGGAATTATGATTTCACCAATCCCAAATAGTTTTGAAGGAAAGCCAGCGTTTGCAACGCTGCCCTTTATGGGGATTCAACCCGCTTTGATGGATGAAAACGGCAATGAAATTAAAGGTAATTCAGTTGAAGGGCGATTGTGTATTAAATTCCCGTGGCCTTCCATGGCACGTACCATTTGGGGGAACCATCAACGTTATAAAGAGACCTATTTTTCAGCGTATGATCAAAAATATTTTACTGGAGATGGTGCTTTAAGAGACGAAAATGGCCACTACCGCATTACGGGTCGTGTGGATGATGTTATAATTGTATCGGGGCATAATTTGGGAACAGCCCCAATTGAAGATGCTATCAATGAGCATCCAAACGTAGCAGAATCCGCCATAGTTGGGTACCCCCACGCTATAAAAGGCAGTGCCTTGTATGGATTTGTAACTTTGAAAAATTCACATGATTTAACTGATACTCTAAAAACCGAAATCAATGAGCTTATCAGTAAGCAAATAGGACCGATTGCAAAACTTGATAAAATCCAGTTTACTTCAGGGCTTCCAAAAACTCGTTCCGGAAAGATCATGCGCCGTATTCTTCGTAAAATTGCGAGTCAGGACACTTCTAACTTAGGAGATATTAGTACCTTATTAAATCCTGAAGTTGTAGATACAATTATGAAAAACTCATTTTAATTAATTATATTCACTCAAAATAACTCATATGAAAACCAATTTATTATACATTCTTCTTTTTGCGTTTGTGTTAACGTCTTGCAAAACAGAAATTAAAACGTCTATTGCCACTTCAGACACTGACTATTTAGACAGTTCTGAAAAAGACGATCAATATTTAGGGGGGATTAAAATGATTCCTATTTCAACTCCAAAAGGGGAGTTCAATGTCTGGACCAAACGAGTTGGTAACAATCCGACAATGAAAGTATTGTTGCTGCATGGAGGTCCAGGAATGACACATGAAATTTATGCACCTTTTGATGGGTATTTACCTAACGAAGGAATTGAATATTATTATTACGATCAATTGGGGTCTTATTACAGCGATCAACCCACAGATTTATCACTTTGGGATTTAGACCGTTTTGTGGAAGAAGTAGAACAAGTACGAATCGCTTTAGGATTGACTAACGATAATTTTTATCTGTATGGACAATCATGGGGTGGAATTCTAGGAATGCAATATGCGCTAAAATATCAAGAAAATTTAAAGGGATTGATTATTTCTAATATGGTACCATCCATTCCAGATTATCAAAAGTATTCAGATGAAGTATTGGCCCCTAAATTAGATCCAGAGGTCTTAAAGGAAATCATGTTTTATGAAGATAAAGAAGATTACACCAACGCGCGTTATATGGATTTGGTCGTCAATAACTATTATACGGAGCACATCATTCGTTTGCCTGTTTCGGAGTGGCCAGAACCTCTGAATAGAAGTTTTAAACATATAAATTACGATGTATATGTGACCATGCAAGGACCTAGTGAATTTGGGATTAAAGGCGATGCAAATTTAAAATTTTGGGATGTAAAGGCAGATTTGCATAAAATCACTGTACCAACTCTTAGTATTGGTGCTACATATGATACCATGGACCCTGAACAAATGAAATTCATATCTGAAGAAGTCCAAAAGGGTCGTTTTTTGTTATGTCCTAATGGGAGTCATCTTTCGCAATTTGACGATCAAAAAGTCTATTTTGAAGGATTGATTAAATTTATTAAAGATGTAGATACTGGTACTTTTTAAATTGTACGTTCTAAGGGTTTATTTAGAAGGAATATTACCATTGATGCAAATCCACATACCGTAAACCCTAAAAACAAGGGCCAAACCGTGGTGTTGATATAAGCACCAATTACACTTGCAATTAAGACCCCCATCACAGTAGAAATAAATCCATTGATCGCAGCACCAACCCCAGCTATATGCCCAATGGGTTGCATAGCCAAAGCTCTAAGGTTTCCAAACAAAAAACCAACAGCAGCAAACTGCAAAGCAAAAAAGGCAAGCAACACCCAAAGTTTAGGGTTTATTTGGTTAAAGAATAATAGCACATAGATTAAGGAACTCAATGTATAAGCAGCTAGTGAGAGTAATGCAATACGTTTCATACCTACTCTAACCACAAATACCCCATTTAAATAGGTTGCGAACCCTACGCCAACCGCCAAACTGGCAAAAATTAATGGAAAGTCATCCCCTAAGTCATATTGAACTTCAAAGATGTATTGACTGGTACTCAAATAGACCATAAATGATCCTGTAATAAATCCGGAAATTAAGGTAAAAGCAATGGCTTGTTTGTGTTTAAAAAACTCTATAAAACCTGAAATTAAGGTTGCACCTCTAAAAGGAATTCGATTTGAAACTTCCAAAGTTTCGGGTTGTCGTTTCCAAAACCAAAAAATGACTAAGACCCCAAGTCCTAATTGCACATTAAAAATGGCTTGCCAATTGTATGTCAGCATTAGAAACTGTCCTAGAGTAGGAGCAATGATTGGAATGAGGATAAAAATCATGACAATAAACGACATGACTTTGGCCATATAATCGCCTTCATACGAATCCCGAATCATGGCAATACTTAGAGTACGGGGTGAAGCCAGCCCAATACCTTGCAAAATACGACCCGCAATTAAGACTTCATAACTGTTCGTATTCACACAAATCACACTTGCCACTGCAAAAACTAAAAATCCTATGTAAATAATTGGTTTACGACCAAAACTATCAGATAAAGGTCCAAAAATCAACTGACCAAACCCCAAACCAAGGAAAATCATGGTAATTAGTAATTGATGGTCTTTAGTGTCCGTTGCTCCAAGGTCGTTTCCAATCACAGCCAGAGCAGGTAGGATGCCGTCAATAGACAGTGCCACTAAAGACATGAGCAATGCCATGATTGCTATGAATTCAATTTTGAGGGTTGGTTGGTTTTGCATTACGCAAAATTAGGGTTAATTAGAGGAATTTCAATACCGCATCCATCACAAACTGATAATAGCTCATGTCGGCAGGGACAATATTATAAATAGGGTGTTTTTGAAGCATACAGTTTTTGAGTTCTTCAAAAGAAAACAGCCGCACTGCATCTACTTCACTTTCTTGAATTTGTAGTTGAGAAACGTCCGTTTTCAAATGAACTAAAAATACATGTTGAAATTCACAGTCTGTAATTCCATTATCAAACCAATTGGTGTTTTTCCGAATGTCAAGAGGTAGTAAATCTATTTCTTGAATGTCAAGTCCTATTTCTTCTTTGACTTCGCGAAGTGCGCCTTCTAAGATAGATTCTCCAGCACTCACATGTCCCGCAACAGAAACATCCCAAAGTTCTGGGTAAGTCTGCTTTAATTTACCGCGTTTTTGTAGTAAAAGAGCAGGCGAAGCAGTGTAAAACCAAACATGTACAGTGGGATGAAACCACCCTTTTTGGTGGGCTTCATCTTTCAAACACGATTTTCCTGTGGGTTGTCCTTCAGAGTCCCAAATATCTACGTATTCTTCCACTAGAAACTAGTCAAAGTACGAAAAAGTATCGCCGTCTTTGATGTTTAATAAGGTTTCATAAATCATTTTTATGACATTTTCAACATCTTCACGGTGTACCATTTCAACAGTTGTATGCATATATCTTAATGGTAATGATATCAACGCTGAAGCCCCCCCGCCATTGCTGTAAGCAAAAGCGTCGGTATCCGTCCCAGTTGCTCGGGACAGTGCTGCACGTTGAAAAGGTATTTCATGTGCCTCAGCAGTTTCCGTAATTAAATCACGTAATTTTTGTTGTACCGCAGGGGCATATGCAATTACGGGACCTTTTCCCATTTCACAGTGTCCTTGCGTCTTTTTATCAATCATTGGCGTGGTTGTGTCGTGCGTCACATCGGTTACAATAGCAACATTGGGTTGGATGGTGTGCGTAATCATTTCGGCACCACGAAGTCCAATTTCTTCTTGAACGGAGTTAGTTATATACAATCCAAACGGGAGTGTCTTTTTATTTTCATGTAATAAACGAGCTACTTGTGCAATCATAAAACCACCCATTCTGTTGTCTAAAGCACGGCATACAAAATGATCTTTGTTTAGAACGTGGAAAGTATCAGGGTAGGTAATCACACACCCCACATGCACACCAAGTTTATCAACAGCTTCTTTGGTTTTACATCCAACATCGATAAAAATATTATCAGGTTTAGGTGCTTGTTCTTTTGCTGCGCTACGCGTGTGAATTGCGGGCCAGCCAAATACACCTTTTACAATGCCGTTTTTGGTATGAATATTTACGATTTTACTGGGTGCAATTTGATGGTCACTGCCTCCATTTCGGATGACATAAATAAGTCCATCATCAGAAATATAGTTGACATACCAAGAAATTTCGTCTGCATGACCTTCAATCACAACCTTAAACGGTGCATCTGGATTGATGACTCCAACAGCAGTCCCATAAGTATCTGTTATAAAGGAGTCAACATAAGGTTTTAGATACTCCATCCATAGTTTTTGACCGTCCCATTCGTAGCCTGTTGGAGCCGCATTGTTGAGATAATTTTCTAAAAATGTAAGTGCGTTTGTATCAAGGATTGTTTTCTGTGCCATTCTGAATTTAATTTTGGTTAAAAATAACAATTATGAATGATAATCACACAAAGATTAAGGCATATTTTGTATGTTTGAATTCGCACAAGTAAAGTTAGTTATGCAGTTGGTCCGTTGTTTTCTTTTTCTATTTCCTTTTCTCATTTATGGGCAGAAAATGACTGTGCAAAAAGATTCGATTCCAGAAAATTATTTGATAATCGTAGGGGATACCATCACAAACAATGCTATTAATTTAAATGAGATTTATATTCTCCCAAAATTAAAATTTGATTCGTCTGAGTCTAGACGTCGATATCTGATTTTGCAGCGGAAAACAATAAAAGTTTATCCTTATGCTAAATTAGCTGCAGAACGATTGGAAACTTTAAATGAACGCATTGCCAACCTTAAGAGCAAGGGAAAACGAAAGAAATACACTCGAATGGTTCAAAAGTATATTGAGGGAGAGTTTGCAGAAAAGCTCAAAAAATTTACGATTACGGAAGGTCAAATTTTAATAAAATTAATCCATAGACAAACAGGTGAGACTGCTTTTGAATTAATTAAATATTTACGAAGTGGATGGCGTGCTTTTTGGTATAATAATACAGCAAGCTTATTTAATATGTCTTTAAAATTGCCTTTTGACCCGTTAACTTCGGAAGAAGATTATTTAATCGAAGATATCTTACAGCGTCAATTCCAGAGTGGACGACTAGAATATCAGAAAGCCTATGATGAATTTGATATTTATGAGCTTTCAGAACAATGGAAAAACTGACAATGTTTCAACAGTACCCTTAGTTTACTTTATACTTAAATCCGTTTATTACTCGAAATTTACCGTTTGTTACATAGAATGACCGCTTGTTACTTAACGCTTTGTGATTTGAATAAAATGCGGTTATTTTGAATCAGAAATAAATATCAATATATACTATATGAGATTTAATTAATCTTTTTTGCCCCATTTATTTTTAAACCTACTTAAATACGGTTAAGACTCAAATCTTAATCGTATTTTCATATATATCATAAAATGCTTCAAACTTTAGCATTGTTTCATTTAGAAACTCCATTGCAATTCGCCATGTAGATTTATTATGAATAGAAACCTTACAATCTGTAGAGACATAGGCAACTGAAAGAATTTTATCTTCAGAAACTTCAAAATTTTTCTCAAATTGTACTTCAGGTAAAAAATCAGTTTCTAAGATCGTTTTATGAGACAGCAATTGTTCCCAGTAAGCCTGTTGTTTAGCAGGATCCATATCCATACATAATGCAACATAAGCTGTTTTGGTGTCAAAATAAAACTTAAAACTAAGTCCTTTTACATTGGTGTTATAAAGTATCCACTCTCGTGGAAATGACTTGCCAAAACTGGTCCAGAATTCTTGCCTCATAAGTTTGGCTTCATCTTTACTAAACATAATTCTTATATAAAATAAGCTAAAATTACTGCACTAATAATCATTAAAATTTTATTTAAATTAAAATGATGTCCTTCACTGCTTTCAAACAAAATGATGGTCGAAATGTGAAGAAACATTCCAATGACTATGGCGTTTATGCTATAGATCAGAGTGGGTGAGATGCTTAACACTTCACTGGCTACGGATCCTAAAGGTGTCATAAGGGTAAATACCACTAGAAAACATATTATTTGTATTTTGCTTAGTTTAGATTTTATTAGATAAGTTGTTATTAAAACAGCGATAGGGATTTTGTGAATCACCACTCCTATGATAATAGTATTGTGATCTTTCAAGGGAAACCCTTCAAAAAAGGCATGAACTCCTAGGCTGACAAATAAAAACCATGGAAACCTCGTGTTTGATTCGTGATGATGTAAATGCCCATGTTCAGCTCCTTTGGAATAAAATTCTAAAAGAATCTGCAACAAAATACCTCCCATAATAAAGACCCCAATGAGTTTGGTTTCTACGTGAGAATACACTTCTGGAAGCAATTCAAAAATAGTTGTTGAGAGTAAAAAGGCTCCACTAAATGCTAAAAATAATTTTAGATTTAAGGGTTTTGATTTGCTATATAACAGAACAATAGACACTCCAAACAACACTGCCAATATGGGTGCTAAAAAACTAATCATTCGCCATAAATATTAAGATTAAACGTTCAGATGTTTTATTGTTAAAGGGCTCTAATTTATAACTTCCAAAACAGTCTAACAAATGCAGTCCCGCATTTGAGAGCATTGTTTCAAAATCTTGAAACGTAAATGCTCGCACTTTTTCTTCAAAATGAAATGAATTCCCATCATCATTCACTTCAATGTTTTTGGTTATAAATCCGTCCTTATAGTTGCGTTTTAATTCGAACTTTATGCCGTCTGATTCATACGAATTGTGAGCTATTAAATTATCAATCACTAAAGGGCTATTCATGTAATCGATCACGCCAATTCCGTTTTGTTTAAGGCTCGATTTAATAGTTTGAATGACTTTAAAGTTGTCCATCTCGTCTTGAAAATACCCAAAACTTGTAAATAAATTTAAAACGATTTCAAATTGAGTCTCATAAACATCTCTCATGTCATGTACCTCAAAATGTAAGGATTCTGATTCGTTTGTTTTTGCATGTTCGATGCTGTTTTTGGATAAATCCAATCCAGTGACATCATATCCTAAGGAATTTAGAAAAATGGAATGTCTTCCCTTACCACATGCCAAATCTAGAATTGAATCGGCTTTATTGAGGTTCAAATACGTTACTATGTTTTTAATAAAAGCTTCCGCTTCTTTATAATCTCTATGCTTATAAAGTATGTGATAATAGGAGGTGTCAAACCAAGATTGAAACCACTTTGGATGTTCTTTTGTCATTTATTTACTTCTAACTCGAACAAAAATACTGTATTTTTGCACTTACTAAATAATTTTGATGGATAATAATTTTAAGATGGTTGCTAAAACCTTGTTTGGTTTTGAGGAACTTTTAGCGAAGGAATTGAAACAACTAGGCGCGCAAGCGGTCACTACAGGTGTACGACATGTAAGTTTTGTAGGAGATAAGGGCTTTATGTACAAAGCGAATATTGGTTTACGAACGGCCATTAAAATCCTTAAACCCATTGCGAAATTCAAAGTTATTAATGAAAATGATTTATACACTAAAATTTATGCCATCCCTTGGGAAAATTATTTAAAACCTGACGGAAGTCTGGCTGTAGGTGCTACTCTCAACGGCGATACTTTTACGCATTCACAATATGTATCACTCAAAACAAAAGATGCAATTGTAGACCGATTTAGAGATAAGTCGGGTGAACGGCCAAATGTAGATTTGAGATTTCCTGATTTAAAAATTGACATTCATATTGACCGTCATTTTTGTACGGTTTCTTTAGATAGCTCTGGGGAATCCTTACATAAAAGAGGTTACAAAGTAGCAACCAACATAGCGCCTATTAATGAGGTATTAGCGGCTGGTTTAATAATGTTATCTGGTTGGGATGGACAAAGTGATTTTATGGATCCTATGTGTGGTTCTGGAACAGTTTTGATAGAAGCAGCTATGATTGCTTGCAACATTCCACCCAACTTAATGCGTAACGAGTTTGGTTTTGAACGTTGGGAAGATTGGGATGTAGATTTGTTTGAGAAAATTGAAGAATCTTTATTGTCTAAAACTCGAGATTTCCATCATAAAATCATGGGGTTTGACAAATCGCCTAGTGCAGTTCAAAAAGCCATTCAAAATGTTGAAAACGCTAAGTTGGAAGATTTTATTTACATAAAACATGAAGATTTTTTTAAAACTCAAAAAGGAGGCGAGGAGCATTTACACATGGTTTTTAATCCTCCTTACGGAGAACGTTTAGATATTGAAATGGAAACCTTTTATGGTTCTATAGGTTCAACGCTTAAGCATAAATATCCTGGCACCAATGCTTGGATGATTTCCTCTAACTTGGAAGCCCTAAAACATATCGGACTCAGACCTTCTAGAAAAATTAAGTTATTTAATGCCAAACTAGAGGCGCGATTTTCTAAATATGAAATGTATGCTGGTACTAAAAAAACTCATAAATTAAAGGCTAAAAACGACTAATTTAGTATATCGTACTTGCTCATTCTGTAGGAGAACCAAATCAAGTAAATTCCAATAACAGTTGTGGATATTGGGAGTAATAGTTTCGTTCCACTAATTACCATATAGTCTTGAATGAAAAAATTATAAAATTGGTAGGTCAGCAACGATACAATTGATATAGAGTAAAGGAAATTAGCAACTCTTTTTTTAACTAACAATCCAATAGATCCAAATACACCGCCAAAAACGGCAGTTGCAAAGGCAGCTGTTACCCAAGCTGGCGTGTTTGAAAAATAATATTGTTCGGGTTTAGGTAGGGACAAAAGTATTTTTTGACTCATAAACGTTTGTCCTAAATATGCAAAAACACCAAAGATGTTCCAAATAAGGGCTAAAATGCTAATAATCCAAAAATTGATTAAAGGATAATTTGATTTTTTATTCATAATATTTGATGTCTAAATAAATATAATAAATTTTTAGTTAAAAAAAACAATCCTGTGGTGTTAATTTTCAAAATGAACCAACACTAAAATTAAATTTAATCAATTAGAGAAAAATAGTTAAGAATAATTCTTTATATACTCAATAAAGAATGTATTTTTGCAAAAATCAACCAAAACTAACTATGCTTTCCATTTCAGAACAAGAAGAACGTAAAACTGGCAAAGAACTTTACAGTTACCAGAAAGGAGCTATTCAAAAAATATTCCAATGTTTTGAGACTGCGGCGGATGATTATCACCTTTTGTACCAGTTACCAACTGGTGGGGGTAAAACTGTTATTTTTTCAGAAATAGTGAGTCAATACCTAAAAACACATAAGAAAAAAGTGTTGGTAATGACCCACAGAATAGAGCTCTGTAAACAAACTTCTTCTGTATTAACTGAATTTGGTGTTCAAAATAAAGTGATTGACAGCAAAGCTAATCTAGAGAATCAAGCTCAGTTTGATTGTTTTGTTGCGATGGTTGAAACGCTCAATAACAGATTAAAAGATGATAAATTAGACATTTCAGATATTGGGTTAATTATTATTGATGAAGCCCACTATAATTCATTTACGAAACTTTTTAAATTCTTCGAAAAATCATTCATTTTAGGAGTAACAGCTACGCCTTTAAGTTCAAATATTGAACTTCCAATGGCCGACAACTACAATGAACTAATAGTCGGTGAGAGTATTGAATCCTTAATTGAAAATGAATTTTTAGCGCAAGCTAATATGTATTCCTATAATGTTGGATTGACTTCTTTGGTTGTTGGAGCCAACGGAGATTATACAGTAAAATCTTCAGAAGATTTATACACCAACAATGAGATGCTTTCTAAGCTAATGGAAGCCTATAACGAACGTTGTGAAGGAAAGAAAACATTAATATTTAATAACGGTATTAATACATCCTTGTTCGTATATGACCTTTTTAGGAATGCGGGGTATCCTATAGCGCATCTAGATAATACGGCCTCAAAAAAAGAGCGTACTCAAATTCTTAAATGGTTTAAAGAAACTCCAAATGCCATCCTTACTTCAGTAAGTATATTAACAACTGGTTTTGATGAACCAACTGTGGAATCTATCATCCTAAACCGTGCTACAAAATCTTTAACTCTTTACTATCAAATGATTGGTAGGGGATCTCGTATTTTAAAAAATAAAAATTCCTTTGATGTTATTGACCTAGGAAATAACTTTCATCGTTTTGGTCCTTGGGGAAGTACAAACTTAGATTGGCAGCGTATTTTTAAGTATCCAAATTATTATTTGGATGGAGTTTTAAGTGATGAGGAACTCGAAAGTAATTTTATTTATGAAATGCCTGAGGATATAAGAGTTTCATTCTCTAATTCTACAGATGTGTATTTCGATGTCAATAAAACCTATATTCAGTCCATTCGAAATGGGGAGTCTTCTAAAGTCGTGTTGAAACGTTCTATAGAGCAGCATGCTTTGATTTGTATAGAAAACAGTGAAGATGTTTATGATGCCTTGGCTCTTGTAAAACTTTTAACAGATGATATAGATTTTAGAATACACCGATATTCTAAATGTATCAGTAAGAGCACACACAACTTTTTATCTTGGCTTAAAGATGATTACAAAAAGAAATTAAGAGCCTATCTGCGAGAGAATTTTGATGAAATTTTTGACGGGCTTCCAAAATTATAGATTTTATTATTATGCTTTACACACTGATTTTATTTACTTTTATGAATATGTTTCAATCACCTAATGTAATTTTTAAATTTGAATCTGGAAGTTCTACCAAAGGATGGCAAATTGTAGATGACCGCGTGATGGGAGGGAGGTCTCAAGGAAATTTCTCAGTAAATTCAGAAAGTTTTGGCGTTTTTGAAGGGTATGTGACTACAGAAAACAACGGAGGTTTTTCGTCACTTCGTTATAATTTTGATGGAATTAAAACAGCTGGATTTGAATTTATTGTTTTAAAGATAAAAGGGGATGGTAAATCCTATCAATTCAGATTAAAAAGTTCAGACAATCAACGTCAGTCTTATATCTATACGTTTTCTACCACCGGACTGGAACAAGACATCATCATACCTTTAAAAGATTTTTATCCTAGTTTTAGAGGAAGAATCCTTGATATGCCAAATTTTGATGCTGATCAAATAGAACAAATTGCGTTTTTAATTGGTAATAAAACTAAAGAACTTTTTAGTTTAAAAATTAAAAGCATCTCTCTTAAATAGTCCTGATTTATTCTGGTAGGTTTCATTCTGTTACAAAAGGCATTGTTAGTTTTCTTTAATGTATTTTGATTTATTTTTTCTATATTTACTTTCAAATTAAAACTAATATTAAAATTAATCAAAATGAAAACTAAATTAACAACACTACTTTTAGTAGCAAGTACTGTACTTGTGTTTGCACAAAAGAAAAAAAATGGAACTGTCTATATTGACCATCCAGCTATCGACGTAGTAAATCAAATGTATGAGGCTGTAAATTCTAATAATTTAGAGGCTTTAAATACTCTTTTGTCAGACGATTATAAAGGCATTTGGGGTGATGAAATGAATAAGGACCGTGAACCACAAACTAAGGAAGAATTTGTTAGTAATGTAGATGCATGGAACACAAAAAACAGATACTACTCATTAGGAAGTGCTAAAAATGCCTACCCTGATGCAATTACATATTCAGATGAAAACTTTAAAGATGTAACATTCGTATATTGTTGGGAAGTTCTTTCTGGAGTTGGAGGTATGACAGGAGTGAAATTTACACAAAGAAGACATACTCAGTATGCAATTAATTCTGATAATAAAATTTCTTTTTCTCGTACTTACATGAACCAAATGCCGTTTATGGAAAGCTGGAAAAGTAGAACTAACTTGAGTGATGGTAAAATTTACTCAAACCACTCTAACATTAATACTGTAAGAAAAGCAATGCATGCGCTCCAATATGGAAACTTAGATCACTTTTTTGAAGCCTTTGACGAAAATGCAACTTTTGATGGATTATTTAGTGACTGGGGATCTGATGATTTATCTATGGATGAATTTAAAGCTATGCAAGCAGATTTCTTGAGTAATTACTCTGTTGAGAGTTTGGATAATAAGTGGATAAAATATTATGAATTTGAATCTCAAAAAGGATTAGTACAGTCTTGGTGGAGGTTAACTTTAGTTCGTAAATCAGATAACAAAACAATTACAATTCCTGTAATGGTGAATCATAGATTCAATGATGAAGGTAAAATTACTAAATCATTTGAAGCGTGGAGTGGAGATAAGATATAACCTTTTTTCTTCTAGTACTTATAATAAATTGAAATTAAGTGATTTAAATATTTAGGTTTCTATTTAAAAGATTGTATATTTGCAAAAATATTATAAATTTAATCACACTATTATGAGTAAAGGAACAGTAAAATTCTTCAATGAATCTAAAGGATTTGGATTTATCACTGAAGAAGGAGTTGAAAAAGATCATTTTGTACACATTTCTGGATTAGTTGACGAAATTCGTGAAGGCGATATCGTTGAATTTGATCTTCAAGAAGGAAACAAAGGATTAAATGCAGTAAACGTAAAAGTTATCTAATACATATACTTCAAGTTTAACAAAAAGCCCAACATTCGTTGGGCTTTTTTTGTATCCAATAATGAGTATTAAGATTCAAAATTCTGTTTAACTATTCTAACTGAAATAAAAACAACGTAATTACAGTCCTAGTTAAGAATAATGATGTAGTTTCGCGGCTGCTAAAAATCAGTATATGAAGCGTATCAATCAATATAAGAAACTATTTAATGTTGAAAAGGAGATAGACCTTAAGACACTAAAAAAGAGTTACCGGAATCTAGTAAAAGAATGGCATCCTGATAAATTTCAAGAAAATGATTCTAAAGCTGTTGAAGCTGAACTAAAAAGTCGTGAAATCATTGATGGCTATCATTTTTTAGTGAGCATCGCACCAGAAACAATTGCAGCTAACCTAGACGTTTATACAGAAACGATTACAAATTCGGGTATTGCTGATTATATTCACAAAGGTTTACTTTTAGAAATTACGTTTTTAGATGGATCCACTTACGAATATTTTGGGGTGACAAAGCAGATTTATATAAAAATGATTAATTCTAATAAATTGAATCGTTTTGCAAAACGTACTATTTATCCTAATTATATTTATAGAAAATCAAAGCGTACAACTCAAGAAGCTTAAGTCTTAATTTAAGTTGATTCTATAACGTTTTATTCTCTTTTCTCTTTTTTAAATTGAATTCACATTCCAATTTAGACGATTCCCTTATTTTGTATAGTTATCTTTGCCAAAAACTATGTTATGTCAAAACCATTTTCTGATTTAGGAATAAATAAGTCCTTGCAACAAGGCTTGGCGCATTTACAAATTTCTGTTCCTACAGATATTCAAGAAAAGACCCTTCCGCTCATTTTAAACCAAACGGAGGACCTTGTCGCAGTGGCTAAAACAGGAACAGGTAAAACAGTTGCTTTTGGAGTTCCTTTGTTGCAGTTAATTGACATTGAAAACCCAAATGTACAGGTTGTCATATTGGCGCCAACTCGGGAGTTAGGACAACAAATCCATGGAAACTTAGTTGTATATGCAGCAGAAATTCCCTCAATTTCTATGGCATCCGTTTGTGGTGGGATTCCTATCAAACCTCAAATAGAACGTTTAAAAACCCCTACACATATTGTAGTTGCCACTCCGGGTCGATTGGTGGATTTAGTAAAGCGTGGAGCGATTAATATTAAACAGTTATCCTATTTAGTATTGGATGAAGCGGATGAAATGGTGAGTGCTTTAAAACAAGATTTAGATCTTATCGTTAAAGAAGTACCAAAATCTCGAAGAACTCTGTTGTTTACCGCCACACTTTCAGGAGCTATAAAACAATTGGTTCAAAATTATATGTCCAAACATGTAATACACATTGAGGCAAATATGAAAACCGTTGGACATCAAGGAATTGATCATCAGTATGTAGTGGTAGAACCTATTGAAAAACTGAATGTTTTAATGCATTTTTTAAGTTCCAAAGAAGGTGAACGTGGAATTATATTTTGTAAAACTAAAGCAGCCGTTAATAAATTAGCCAAAAATCTAGCCATTAATAAATTCTCTTCGGGAGCGCTTCATGGGAGTCTATCTCAAGGCATTCGCGATCGTATTATGGGGCAATTTAGAGAAGGCTATATTGATATTTTGGTTGCGACTGATTTAGCAGCCCGCGGTATTGACGTGAAAGAAGTTTCATATGTTGTCAATTATCACTTGCCAGATACTTATGAAGCCTATGTGCACAGAAGTGGTCGAACGGCTAGAGCCGGAGCAAAGGGGTTGTCATTAACCATATTACAACAAGAAGAAATTGAGGAGCTGCCTGAATTTGAACAAGAGTTAGGGATTTCATTTAAGGAATTTAAAAAAGCAGATGCTCAAAGTATCGAAGAAAATAATGGATTGTTGTGGGCCAAAAAAATATTTAAGACCAAACCAAACCGCACCATTTCAGATGAATTCAGAAATAATGTGAATACCATATTTCACCACCTCACAAAAGAGGAATTGATTGATAAAGTATTGGCAAATTACCTGGCGCAAACAAGTGCAGCGAATTCAAAAATTGAGGCTTCAAAAAAGAAGTAAATATTATGGCAAATAGAATTAAAGAACAACAAGATATTTTAACGAAATTGAATATCCATGTATTGAATCCAATGCAAGAGGAAGCAACATCTGTTATTGAAAAAACAACTAACACCATCCTGTTGTCTCCTACAGGAACTGGCAAAACCTTGGCATTTTTATTGCCACTTGTTAAATTGTTAGACCCCAATTGTAAAGATATTCAAGCTTTAATAATCGTTCCTTCTCGTGAATTGGCCATTCAAATTGAACAAGTCGTTCGCAGTATGGGATCTGGGTTCAAAGTCAATGCAGTTTATGGTGGTCGTCCGATGTCCAAAGATAAAATTGAAATCAAACACGTACCTGCAATTTTAATTGGAACTCCTGGAAGAATTGCAGATCATTTTAGCAACAATCGGTTTTCTAAAACAAGTATTAAAACACTTATTTTAGATGAATTTGACAAGTCGCTTGAAGATGGATTTGAATTAGAAATGAAAGAAATTATCAGTCAGTTGCCACATATTAATAAACGGATCTTAACGTCTGCCACTCAAAGTATTAATATTCCTGGATTTGTACGTTTGGATCAACCTACAATCGTTAATTATTTAAAAGTTAAAGTAGTTTCTAAATTGGAGATTAAAACTGTTGTGTTTCCTTCTAAAAAGAAATCTCAAACACTCTTAGATTTAATAGGGCATCTAGGCAATCAAACCGGAATAATATTCTGTAATTTAAGAGACAGTGTAGATTTGGTAAGTCGTTACTTAGATAAAAATAAAGTAAACAACAGTTGTTTTGTAGGGGGGATGGAGCAAAAAGACAGAGAACGTTCTTTAATAAAATTCAGAAATGGGACCAATCAAATTCTCATTGCAACAGATTTAGCTTCACGAGGGATTGATATTCCAGAGTTAAAATTTATTATTCATTACGAAGTACCACGTGCTAAAGAAGAATTTATACACAGAAACGGGCGTGTTGCTAGAGTTGATTCAAAAGGAACAGCCTATATAATGAAGGGATACGCCGAGGATTTACCAGAGTATATTAATAATTCTAAAATCGTTAATATTTCTAAGCAATCAATTCGTAAACCTCAGTTTTGGGAAACCTTGTTTATTTCTGGGGGTCGAAAAGACAAAATTTCTAAAGGAGATATTGCAGGACTCTTTTTTAAGCAAGGTAACATAACAAAAGATCAGCTTGGAAACATTGAGTTAAAACAAGATTGCGCGTTTGTAGCGGTGCCTAAAATGATCGCAGAGGACTTGGTAGAGAAATTAAACAACTCACGACTTAAAAAGAAAAAAGTAAGGGTAACGGTCTTATAAGGCGGAATCAAACCACCACAATACAATACGGCTTTTCTTATTGCCTAAATCCATTGGAATTACATAAGAATTTGCTTTTGCTTTTTTAAGTTGTTTGTCAATGTTTGCTAAACTATCTGTTTTAGAAACTAGGGTAGAAAATACTTTCACCTGATTTTTAAATAAGATACTTTCCTTAATCAATCGTTTGATAAAAAGGGCTTCCCCGCCGTTGCACCACAATTCATTGGCTTGTCCTTCAAAATTAAGAGCGACTTGTTGTTTATCAAATTCACGCCCTAAATTGTTAAGTTTTTTTTGAGAACCTCTAAACGCATCTTCTTTGGATGTATGAAAAGGGGGATTACAAACGGTAAAATCAAATTGCTCACTAGGTTGAATAACATTCTTAAAAAGAAAACTCTTATTTTCTTGATGTCGAATATCTATATTATTTTTTAATGATTTTGTAGAATTAACATTCGCTTTTGCAATCTTAACTGCATTGGAATCACATTCACTGCCAACCATGTTCCAATTGAAATGTTGAGTGCCTAAAATACAATAGATGCCATTTGCTCCAGAACCAACATCTAGCCCTCGAAGTTTTGTATTTCCATCGATTTTAAATTGTTCTGAAAGAAACTCTCGTATATGCAATAAATATTCTAAACGTCCAGGGACAGGAGGGATGAGATACCCCATAGGCAACTCATATGTATCGAGGTTGAAATCGGCCAAAAGCATGGCTTTATTTAATTCATAAACAGATGCTGAATCACTAAAATCAATAGTGTCTTCGTTAGAAGGGTTTGAAACTATGTGTTCTTTTAATTCTGGATTGAATGTTGCCAATCGTTTAAGGTCATACCGATCGCTGTAAGGGTTTTGTGCATGCATTGAGCGAAGGTATGCGATTTCCTTTAATAACCTTCGATAAATAAATCAAATGTTATTGAATAAAAAATGACTGTCGAAATTTTTATTTCTTCAAAATCTTCATGTAATGAACTTGTAGATCGTTAATTTTTAACACACATAAATAAAGTCCAGAAGCCATAAACGATTGTGGTTTCCAAACTGCTGAATATTTATTTGCATTCAGTTGTTTATTTTCAACATTGGCAACTAATTGTCCTTGTAAATTATAAATTTCCACACTTGTTTTTGCGGATTTAAAAATGCCATAATTAATTGTTACTTGGTCGGTAAAGGGGTTAGGGCTGACATTATATATCATCCCATTTGTTAAATGTAAATCATTTGTACTTAGATTACCATCTCCATCCACTATCACATCCCATGTCCCCTCCAAAACACCATTATTATCAACAAGAGAAATAATCCGGTCTGTGGCATCAAAAGTACCAGAAGTTATGGACGCCGCTGCATCAGAAGCTATACTCGTGTCGCCTTCAAAATACAGTTGTGTTGTAAATGTTGCAAACCCTGGAGTGGTTACCTTTACATGAATATGACTGGGTCTGTAGGTACTTCCGTTCAAGTACTTTCCAGGAAGAATAGTTTCTAAACTATAAAAACCAGCACTGTTAGATACAATTTTTCTTCTCAGACTAAAACCTATATTGTCATAAGCACCCGCATCATTTGCATGCCATAAATCTAATATAGTATCAGGAATAACTTCTGTACAATCTAAATTTTTAATGATTCCTGATAGTTTTAAGCGGGTTCCCACTTCATCACTAGGAATCATAACACCGTCAGAACTTACAGGCGCATTGGGTATATAAAATGGCCCTGTTCCATAGTAATCTTGTGTTAATGGATTGCACCCTTCTTGTGGTTTTAAAGTTTCTAGAGGCTTCGCTTTACCAGTATCGGCCTTTGTTAGTAGGGGAGATGCACCTATAGCGATGACCGCAAGTGCTGTGTTTTTTAAAAATTGTCTTCTGTCTTTCGTCATAGTACCTATGCTTTAAGGGTTGATATTAAATTGTTATAACACAGAAATGATAAATCGGTATCATGACATTTATGATGTCATTTGATCCAGATCATTTAAGATTTAAGGGCTTGTAAATCGTAAACTAATTATTCAAATGTATAACGTCGTTCTTCTGTTGACGAAGCTGTAAGTAATTGGTTAAATATTTTTATAGAATTAAAATCATGTGTAATTTCATCAGATACCCCTATTCCAGAAATACCTGTTTCAAGAATGGCAGCCACGTCTGTTATTTTAATCCCTCCAACTCCGATGATGGGTGTTTCTGTTTGTAAGGCTTCATTAATGGTGGTATAGCCATTTAATCCCAATTCCGTTGCGTGGGTGTCTTCTGTAGCTTTGAATGGCGACAAGTATAAGTAGTCAACTTCTTTATTGATGAAGCTTTGACAGTCTTGCAATGTGTTTGCGGATGCTCCAATCAACTGCCAAGAGTGTAAATTTTTTCTTAGTGAGGTAGGGCAATCGCTAGTGGTGTCAATATGGATGCCATCTACTTTTAGGTCTTTTGCAAGCTTAATATGAGCATTAATAATTAAGCGTGTTTGAAAATGAGCCGTTATCTCTCTAGCTTTTGTGGCTATTTTTAAAAATTTCTTTTCAGAACTATTTTGAATGTCTAACACTACTAATTCGGCGCCTGATGCACAAGCATTTTGGATGTTATCCAGATGTGTTTTGGGTGAATTTCCTTGAGATATATAATGTAATTTAGGAATCATGTTGCTGCTGTGTTTTGTAAGGCTAATTTCTAAAAGGAAACGATTTTTGAGCGTTCCATAAAATAGGATTCAAAACGTTTTAATACGGGGTGCATTTTTTCTGAATAGATAACATACTGGCATTTTTGAATGCTTTGAGCAATCGACATGAGCGCTGTATAGGACGAATGTTGCGATAAAAATTCCGCATCATCTATGCTAATTATTTTTAATTGTGCAGTACTGACACCATTTAATAAGAATAGTTTATTCATTGTTTTAGGCGTTGAGATTAGAACATCCACACCCATAAATATTTCTGACTTCTGAATATCTATATGCAGTTGTTCATGCCCGACATACACACGTAATGAATTGTATTTTGTGTAGGCTAAAAACGTATCGTACAATTCCATGGCTCGTTCCTTATTTTCTACAAGTATTACGGCTCTAGGTGCATTTCCATCAGCTTCACATTTCAATTTTTGTAAGGTAGTCCATACCATTGTAGATGTTTTTCCGCTGTCTTTAGGAGCTATGCAATACGTGTTGACACCACTTTTTATGATTGGAATACTGCGACTCTGAAAAGGCGTTGGGGTTTGAATGTCCAGAGACTCTAGTTTCTCTTGAATATCAGAATATAATTTTTTAAAAGGCATAGAAAATAAAGTGATCACTGATTAACGGTGGGTTTATAAAGTTAAGGCAAATATACGTTCTGTAAACTAAATAACTTTAAAAGTTGATTTTCAATTTTATAACTTGGCTTTGGCTTTGTAAATGAGTAAGTTCGGTTGTTTTGGAAAATGATTGAATACGTATATCAAATTATTACTGTTTTATAATAATGAAAAACTCTTAAACATATCATATCTTTATAATCTATAATTAAATAACGAAACACCCACACAAATGGTTGTTTTACTGACTAAAAAAAAAGTACATAATTTATGGAATTATTTAACCAAGAAGCTACGATATTTCCTTTGTCTTATGCTGAAATCCTACAGCGTGTTCGTGCTATTGACCCTGTTAAATACGGTTCGACTCGTAACTATATCAATGGGGCTGTTACCCACTTATCTCCGTACATTTCAAGAGGGGTAATTTCTACGAAATTCATCCTAACCGAAGTTTTAAAAAAAGGATATAAACCAGCTCAAATTGAAAAATTCATTCAAGAATTGGCATGGAGAGATTATTGGCAACAGGTTTGGATTGCAAAGGGCGCAGCAATCAATAAAGATTTAAAACATCCTCAAAGCCCTGTATCTAATAGTTCTATTTCAAAATCTATTGTAGATGCCACTACAGGTGTTGATGCTTTAGATGGTGCTATAAAAACGCTTTACAAAACAGGGTATATGCACAATCACTTGAGAATGTATATTGCTGCAGTGTCTTGTAATATGGGCCATAGTCATTGGAAAGTTCCTGCTCAGTGGATGTATTATCATTTATTGGATGCCGATTGGGCAAGTAATGCTTTAAGTTGGCAATGGGTTTCTGGAGCCAACGCCAATAAAAAATATGTAGCCAATCAAGATAATATTAATAAATACTGTTTTTCTACTCAAAAAAACACCTTTTTGGATGTGCCTTATGAAGCTTTTTCTTCAATGCAAATTCCAGAGTCTTTAAAAGAAACTCCTAACATTGAACTGAAAACGCCATTACCAAACCAAAAGCGTTTAGAAATTAATACAGCTCTTCCAACCTGTATTTATAATTTTTACAATTTAGATCCTCAATGGAAAAATGATGTTTCAGCAAATAGGGTATTACTTTTAGAACCGTCGCATTTTAAGGACTATCCAGTATCTCAAAAAACAATTGATTTTATACTTGAGATTTCTAAAGAAAACATAGATTCTATTCAAGTGTATGTGGGAGAATTCAATGATCTTATGTCCGATTACAAGCTTAATACCCTTTATTTTAAGGAACATCCTTTAAGCAAACACTACCACGGGAATGAAGAACCTAGAGATTGGATGTTTGATGTTCAGGGTTATTTTCCATCTTTCTTTTCGTTTTGGAAAAAATGTAAAAAACAGCTTACGTATTGAATGATCAATCGGTAAATATTGTATGGTTAAAACGAGACATTCGATCTCAAGATCACGAACCTTTATTAAAGGCAGAGCGCGCCGGTATTTCATATAGGATTGTTTATGTATTTGAACCTACCAAAATTGAATATCCAGATACAAGTCCTCGGCATTTACAATTTGTGTACCATTCTATTTTAGCTTTAAATAAAATCTTAGCACCTTTTAATAGGACGGTAGAGGTGTTTTATGGTGAAGCTAAAGATGTTTTTAAATATCTTAATGGATGCTTTAAGATAAACAGTCTTTTTGGCTATCGTGAAAGTGGCACTCAAAGCACGTGGCAGCGTGACAAACAGATTAAAATTATTTGTAACGATCACCAAATTGACTGGCAAGAATCTCAACGTGATGGGATTTTAAGGGGTATTAAAAACAGAGTAGATTGGAACAAACAGTGGCATATAACAATGCATCAACCTGTGATACAAAACAGGTATTCAGTTTCCAAACAAGAACCTTTAAAACATTCTTTTTTAATACCTAAAAAAGTAGAAACGCTGTTAAAAGAATATCCTAAACAGTTTCAACCTCCAGGAGAAATAAATGCATGGAGGTACATTAAGTCCTTTACCAATCAACGAGGTTTTAAGTATCAGAAATACATCTCTAAACCTACTGAAAGTAGGATGTCTTGCAGTCGTTTATCTCCTTACTTTGCTTGGGGAAATATGAGTATAAAGCAAGCATTTCAGTTTATTGGAACGCACCCTAATGGCACCAAAAACAGCAGAGCTTTTTCTGCTATGCTTACTAGGTTGCATTGGCATTGTCATTTTATTCAGAAATTTGAAATGGAGTGTCGTTATGAAACAGAATGCATTAATACAGGATATGAACTGTTAGCACACGATAAAAATGAACTTTTTATAAGAGCTTGGAAAACAGGAACTACAGGGTTTCCTTTGATTGATGCGTGCATGCGGGCAGTGGAAGCTACCGGGTGGATTAATTTTAGAATGCGAGCGATGGTCGTTTCGTTTTTAACGTTGAATTTAGATCAAGATTGGCGGGATGGCACTTACCATTTGGCACGTCAGTTTTTAGATTATGAACCTGGAATACATTATCCACAGTTTCAAATGCAAGCAGGTACTACGGGTATTAATACAGTTCGCTTATACAATCCAGTGAAAAATTCTCAGGAACATGATCCTGAAGGGATTTTCATCAAAAAATGGATTCCAGAATTGAGTAATGTTCCTATAGAACATATTCACGAGCCTTGGAATATGACGGCTATGGAACAGACATTTTGTGGAGTTCTTGTTGGAGAGGATTATCCACTTCCAATTGTGGATTTGCAGGAGAGTGCACGTTTGGCTAGAGATAAGATTTGGGGACATAAAAAACATCCTGCTGTACAACAAGAAAAAAATCGTTTGTTACAAACACACGTCAATGCACGTAAATAGAATCAGTATTAAAAATAATGACTAAAAAAGAGTACAAAATACACATTATAGGTGCTGGAATCAGTGGTCTGATTGCTGCCAGAGTTTTAGAAAATCATGGATATCACCCAATTGTTATTGAAGCTACTGATCGGGTAGGGGGGCGCGTTAAAACAGATATTGTTAATGGGTATCAACTAGACCATGGTTTTCAAGTGTTACTTACTTCCTATCCAGCCGTTCAAAAACATCTAGATTGTGATGCTTTAGAGCTACAGTCTTTTTTACCTGGTGCCTGTATTTTTAAATCAAATGATCAAAAGACAATAGGAGATCCCTTAAGAAATCTTTCATTACTTATCCCTACATTAAAATCTGGAATCGGGACCTTTTCGGATAAATTGAAAATACTAAAATTAAATCAAAAGCTAAAAAAGAAAACCCTTGAGGCAATTTTTTTAGAATCGGAACAAACAACGTTGGAGTATTTACAGCGATTAGGGTTTTCGAATGCAATGATCAAGGATTTTTTTAAACCTTTTTTTAGTGGTATTTTTTTAGAAACAGAACTTGGAACATCCAGTAGAATGTTTGAGTTTGTTTATAAAATGTTTGGTGAGGGCCATGCTACGATTCCAAAATCGGGAATTGAGGCAATTCCAAAACAATTATTGTCTAATTTAAAGACCACAAAATTTAATTACAATACAAAAGTAGAATCGTTAAAAGATGGAAAAATTATACTTGAGAATGGTACTCAATTAGAAAGCCATTACACCATTGTAGCTTCCGAAGCGAGTGGTTTAATTTCTAACTTAAAAAATCAATCTATTGAATGGAAATCTTGCACAACTCTATATTTTGAAACGGATACTCGTGTAATCAATAAAAGGTTGATTGGTCTTATTTCGAAATCAGGAACTTTAATAAATAATATTTTTTACAACAGTAGCTTAGAGAGTGCTACAACACCACTAAAAGAAATACTTTCAGTTACAGTTATAGATCGCCGTGGGCTTTCTAATGAATCCTTAATTGAAGCGGTTAGAACCGAGCTAACTGAGTTATGTGGGATTACTGCTACCAGTTTTATTAAACTTTATAACATTCCTAGAGCATTACCAAAATTACAGGATTTAAAATACGAAATGATGCCTTCGGAAACTCGTTTAACAGATCATTTATTCTTAGCTGGAGATACGCAATTAAATGCGTCTCTTAATGCTGCTATGATTTCAGGAGAACGTGCAGCATTGGGAGTCATTGAGTCCATTACGTCGATTGTTTAATAAATGGAGTTTAACGTTTAAATATCATTTTATCCACAACTCATATCGGCATATTTCACATAGTAATCTTGAATGCTCCGTAATTCTTGTAAATCCCATCCACCAGTAACGTTGTTGTTTTCATCACGACCTTCAAGAGTATACCAAAATATTTGGCCCAAACCAGTTGCATCTGGACCCAAAGCAGGATTAATACCTTCAGGTAATAATCTGATTGGTAATGAGTTGAGTTTTTCGAGGATACGACTACGACTCCAATAAAATTCTATATTTTCTTCAAAAATGATATAGATACTCGAAAAGCCAAACATAGAAGAACTACGAATGGTTTTCACTCCTGGAATTCCCAATAGGGAAGTGGTTAGAGGATACGTAATTTGGTCCTCTATATCTTGAGGAGAACGACCATCCCATTTAGTAAATACAATCTGTTGGTTTTCACCAATATCTGGAATGGCATCAACTGCTACAGGATCACTTGGCAAGAAACCAGTATCCCAATTAAAAGGAGCGTTAACAGTTCCCCAACCAATAAAAATGATGAGCAATAGAACTGCAACTAATTTATTTTCTATTAAGAATTTTATGCTTTTATTTAGCATGCTTTTGATTATTAAACTGTTAGACATAGGAGTTAAGAAAACCCAAAAAACTACAAATTATCCTTTTAACATTACAGTCAAGGATAGCAAAGTCTATTGTTTAAAAATTAAATTAAATAGGTCTCGTCAATTTTGAAGATATGCCTTATGACGAGTGGTGGTTTGTAAGCTCCAAAAGAAGAAAGATTGTTGTTTGAACCTTCAAAAATATGTATGTAAGTATGTACAAAAGAAGCAATAAAAAATTGTTTGTCCAAAGAAATTTCGTCAAGCTGTAATTGAAATTCATCTTGACCTTCGACAAGTAATTGCTTATCATCACAACAATTCTTTTTTGTAATAGCACATCCTTTGAGTGAAGGTTTTTCCATTTCCATTCCACATCCTTTTGCTTTATGGAATATAGCAGTTTCTACTAAAGTATTGCCACAATAATTAATGCATATTCACCGCAAAAGGCAACGTAGAGAATAACACTACAAAAGCCATTGCAAAGGACATTATTTTATGGGATAGTTGCTTCATAACTTCTACAAACTTAAAATTTTTATACATAATAGTTACAATATTATGTTAATTTAAGGATCTCAGATATTACTATTGATGCGTCATTTTGTACAGAATGTTTGTTATTTAGTAGGAAACCCAAGAGGCGAATGTTTAATGACCCAAGTACTAAGGTTTCTTATGGAAACAAAACTTTCTGGGATATTTTACATAATACTACATTATAGCTATCAAATGGATAAACCACTCTTATTAACTAAACAATACATTTGTACTATAATTTATATTATGTAAAATAGAATATTTCACATCCAATACCCTCTATTCATTTAAACTTCATTAATTTTGTACCATAACTATATCATACAAATGAAAACACTTACAATCTTTCGAATCATAGCCTTTCTGGAAGGTCTATCGTATATCCTATTACTATTTGTAGGTGTGCCACTAAAGTACATAGGAAATGATGTCACCCTTGTTAAAATGCTTGGAATGCCTCATGGCTTTTTATTCATGGCGTATATCGCATTTATAATTGTCCTAAGATTTGACCATCCTTGGTTCAAAAAACATTTTATTTTAATTGCCTTAGCATCTATCGTTCCTTTTGGAACCTTTATCGTTGAACATAAACTTAGAAAATTAGCATAACACATGAAACATCCATAACGAAAATTTGACGTTTTAGAAAATAATTAAATGGATGTAACAAGTGACCGTTAAAAAAAAATAAAAAAGACACATGAAACATATAGTAGAACTAATAATTCAGTTATTAAGCTCTTGGGGCTTACCGTCAAACATTGCTACAAATTTAGGTATCACGATTTTATTTATAGCCTTGACTATTTTCATTTACATTATTGATCTTATACTTAAGAAAATTATTCGTGCCGCATTTACCAAAATTGCCAATAAATCCAAAACGGATTTTGATGACATCATGCTTGCCAACAGAGTTCCAAGTAGTATTGCTCAAATTGTTCCTTTTATTCTCACTTATAAACTTATACCAAGTTTATTTTATGACTTTGATAAATTAAAAGACTTTAGTGAAAAAACAATTTTAGTCGTTGGAATTGCCCTTACAATCTGGGGATTAAGAAATGTTCTTAACTCCTTGAAAATATATTTCAAAACACTTAATTTTCTTAAAGATAAACCTGTAGATAGTTACATTCAGGTATTTATGATTTTTGTATGGCTTACCGGAATTTTTGCAACAGTTGCCATTGTTTCTGGAATCTCATTTTTAGAGTTTATTGCTGGTTTAGGTACCATTTCTGCCATTATAATTTTAGTTTTTAGAGATACAATTTTAGGATTTGTAGCCAGTATTCAAGTCTCTATTAACGATATGGTTCGAATTGGGGATTGGATTTCTTTTCAGAAATTTGGTGCTGATGGTGATGTCATTGAAATTAATTTAGCAACCGTAAAAGTTCAGAATTTTGACAATACCATTACAACTATCCCTACCTATGCCCTGATTTCCGATTCTTTCAAAAATTGGAGAGGTATGAACGAATCTAAAGGAAGACGCATCAAGCGTTCTCTAAACATCCGTATGAAAAGTGTTAAAAACTTAAGTCAAGACGATATTCTTAAAATCTCTAAGATTCAATTGATTTCTAAATACATATTACAACGCTCAGAAGAAATCAGTATCTTCAACGAAACCAATGCAATAGACAAATCACTTCTGATCAATGGTAGAAATTTGACTAATATCGGAGTGTTTAGGAAATACATGGAAACCTTTATTGAACAACATTCTGCTACCAATAAAGAAATGATGATTATGGTGCGACAGTTGCAACCTTCAGCACATGGTTTACCAATTGAAATTTATGCCTTTAGTAGTGATAAACGTTGGGCAAATTATGAATATATTATCGCCGATATTTTTGATCATATGATAGCATCAGTTAATGATTTTGATCTTGAAATATCTGAAACACCTGTATTTGAGTCACAAAATTAATAAGAAATGAGTTCCAGAGATTCAAGTTTAAAAGCCATTCGTTTAGATCTTATATCTAATACGATTAAAACGGATATGTCATCCGAAGAATACTTTCAAAACAGTGTATTAAGACCCCTTATTAAATTTCAAAACGATCTCTTAATTGCTGCTTTTCTAAACTTCTCAAACAAATATAAAAACGTGTTTTTTGAGTTGTCAACTGAAAAAAAAATAATTTATATAGAAAACGCACTCTTAAAAGACAGTACGTTCAGAAACAGTCTAAAAGATATGATAGTTGGACTCTTTACCGTTGAAGAATATAATGTTTATACTCTCAATGCGTCTGCCCTAAATAAACGTATGGTAGGGATTATTAAAGAACGCCTTATCAGTCATATTCAGTTACTCACTGAAATGGGGCCTACAGAGTAGATTCTCCGTTTAAATTAGTGGTCAATACAGAACTCATATAGTCAAAATAAGGTCTAATGACTTTAAAGTTGTCAATGACAACTTTTTCAAAATCCTTTGAAAGTACTTCTTTATCCGTGAACTTTTTGGTGAAAATAAATTGTTTCTTACGGATTAAATCAATGTTAGGGTCTAACTTATCAAACCCTCTCGGCGCAGACTTTAGTTCGTCCCCTTGTAATTCTCCCCACACAGATTTAAATTCAGGCTGTTCCAATACTTCTCGTATCTCTTTTGAATCGGTTTCAAATTCTTTACGTATTCTTAGAAGATCTTCTTTATTCGGATCCCAAAAACCTGTAGCAATAAAACTCTCATTTTGTGGAGCAATGTGTAAATAATACCCTCCTCTCAATTCAGGTTTTGTACGATGAAAACTGCCACCAAAATGAGTTTTATAGGGTAATTTATTTTTTGAAAATCGAACATCTCTATAAATGCGAAACACTTTAAAGGTATCAATAGAATCCACCGTATTTAGCTGCTCAAATAATTGAGCATAAAACTGCTTCACTCCCATTTCAACTTCCTTAAATGCTGATTTATGTTCGTGAAACCAATCACGGTTATTGTTTTTTTGAAGGCTTTTTAAGAAACCAAATACGTCTTTAGAGATCATATCTTATATTTTTTTAATTGGTAAATCGAATAAAATCCGAGAATACATTCTGCAATTATGCCGAAAACAAAACCATCTGTTGGGAACCCATCCATCCCCATACTGAACGCACGTCCAATGGCGAGAGTTAGCATAAATAATATATTCAGTTCGGTGGCTCGTTTCCAATAGTTCGTTTTCCAAATTCCCAAAACCCATACTACCGAAATTCCAAGATACAAACACATATTGGCCTTGAGCAAATTCGAAAGTTCAATAGTGTTCACTTGAATATTCAATTGTCTTGATAGAATTGATGGAGAACCATAAATGAGACCTGTAGGCACTACAATCAGTAATGAAACAAGCAGATGTAAATTCTTTAAAACCCAATTCAATTTACCTTTCATATTTTGGTCTTTTTATGTTTTTCAGCTTACAAGATACATGATTTTTAAAACTCAATCTTATGTAAAATCAATCCAGAAGCTGGAGCAATATAATCCATCACCTCTTGACTCTCTGGTTTTAAACTATTTTTAATATAATTTAAATCGATGTCTCCACGCCCCAATTTGATCAAAGCCCCCATCATCAATCGTATTTGATGGCGACCAAACCCTTTTCCAATCACTTTTAATACATAACTTTTTTCTGGAAAAAAATTAGCGGTATATAGCGTGTTTTTTATAAGTTCACAACAGATAAGTTCTCGATTGTATAGTCCCTCTTGTGTGGGTTTGTAACAATAGGTTTTATAGTTGTTTTTACCTTCAAATAACTGTGCGCCTTCTGTCATCAATTCGATGTCCAAAGAATCTAAAATAGTGGTCATAATCGGAGCTGCAAACGGATGAAATTTAGCTCCCTGCGCAAATACATAATGGTATTCTTTTAGTTTAGAATCCTGAATGATATTAAATTTAGCATCGACTTCTGTGATGCTTAACGCACGGATATCTTGAGGGAGATTTTTATTAAATAAATCCAAGAACTCCGCCTCATTTTCAATAGGTTCATGATCTAAAAACAATTCAAACGCAGCTTCATTCGCAGATACCATGGCATCCGTGCGCCCCGCTCCTAGTGTTTTGAATTTTTGATCTCCAAGAATAAATTTTAACGTTCGATCAATCATTAGATGAACAGTTTTAGTATTTGGCTGTTTTTGCCATCCATGAAAACGATACCCTAAAAATTGAACCTTGACTACATAAAAATAACGCTTTTGCAACATATTTACAAGGTCGTAATTTTATAAAGAGTTACAAAATTAATGTCTAGATTTTAGAACGTCTATAACCGCATTAAGTTTAAACCCTTTTGCTTGTAATAAAATCAAATAATGAAACAACAAGTCAGCACTCTCATTTAAAAATAAATCATCGTTTTCATCCTTAGCCTCAATCACAACTTCAACAGCCTCCTCACCTACTTTTTGAGCTATTTTATTAAGTCCTTTTTCAAATAATTCAGATACATACGAAGTTTCTGAAGAAGCATTTTCTCTGCGATCTGAAATAATAGTCTCGAGTTCTGATAAAAATCCATAAGATTCAGCATTAGATTCCCCCCAACAAGTATCTGTTCCTTTGTGACATGTAGGTCCTTGTGGCGTTGATTGAATCAATAAGGTGTCGTTATCACAGTCATTTTTATAACTATGTAAGGATAAATAATGACCACTCTCCTCCCCTTTTGTCCAAAGGCGTTGCTTACTTCGACTAAAAAAGGTAACTTTCTTTGTTTCTAAAGTTTTTGCGATCGCTTCGGCATTCATGTATCCGAGCATTAAAACGTTTTTCGTATTAGCGTCTTGAATAATTGCAGGAATTAATCCTTCACTGTTATACTTGATATCCATTAGAGTCGTATGTTTATTTGATTTGATTGTAATTCTTTTTTTAAATCTTTTATGGCAATTTCACCGAAATGAAATACACTCGCAGCTAAGGCTGCATCCGCTTTTCCATCTTTAAAAACATCTGTAAAATGTTCTATACTTCCAGCACCTCCAGAAGCAATGATTGGAATATTGACTGTTTCTGACAGCTGAGCCAAGGCTTCATTTGCAAACCCTGTTTTAACACCATCATTATTCATTGAGGTAAATAAAATTTCGCCTGCACCACGTGTTTCAACTTCTTTGGCCCATTCAAATAAATCTAGTTCCGTTGGAATCGTACCACCCGCTAAATGCACAAGCCATTTACCATTCACTTTTTTGGCATCAATAGCAACCACTATACATTGGTTTCCGAATGCTTTAGAGAGCTCATTAATAAGTTCAGGACGTTTGATGGCTGCAGAATTCACTCCAACCTTATCAGCACCTGATTTTAAGAGTGTTTCAACACCTTCAATGGTGCTTACGCCACCACCAACAGTAAAAGGGATGTCTATCTGTTCCGCAACCTTACGAACCATGTCAATGGTTGTAGATCGCGATTCTAAAGTCGCAGAAATATCTAAAAACACCAATTCATCAGCCCCATTCTCAGCATACTGTTTTGCTAAGGCAACCGGATCCCCTGCATCTCTAAGGTTGAGGAAATTAACCCCTTTCACAGTTCGACCGTTTTTAATATCTAAACATGGAATAATTCGTTTGGCTAACATAGTTATGAACGGTTGAGTTGATAGGTTTCTAATTGTTTTAAACTGATATTTCCTTCGTATATGGCTTTGCCTATAATAACGCCTTCACAACCTAAATTAGCTAATTTTGGCAATTCATCGAAGCCCGAAATACCTCCTGAAGCAATAAGCTTAACAGGATTGATCGTATTTATGATAGTTTCATATAACTCAAAAGAAGGTCCCTGCAACATTCCATCTTTAGCGATGTCTGTGCATATGACATACGAAATACCTTTTGTAACATAGTCTTTTATAAAGCTAAGAACTTCTTTATCACTTTCTTCCTGCCACCCTTGAATCGCAATTTTTTGATCCAAGCAATCAGCGCCTAAAATAATTTTATCAGCTCCATAAATTTCTAACCAATTTAAAAATTGTGACGAATTTTTAATTGCAATACTTCCGCCAGTAATCTGATTTGCTCCCGATTCAAAGGCTATTTTTAGATCTTCATCAGATTTTAATCCGCCGCCAAAATCAATGTTTAAACTTGTTTTTGTGGCGATGGTTTCTAAAATTTTATGGTTAATAATGTGTTGTGCTTTGGCTCCATCCAAATCAACTACGTGTAGTGATTCAATTCCGACATCTTCAAACATTTTGGCGACTTCAAGAGGGTTTTCATTATAGACTTTTTTAGTACTGTAATCTCCTTTAGTAAGACGTACACATTGACCATTGATGATATCTATTGCTGGTATAATTCGCATGTTATAAGTTTAAAAAATTTTGTAATAATTGAGCGCCATCTTTACTGCTTTTTTCAGGGTGAAATTGAACACCATAAAAATTATCAGATTGCAAGGCTGCAGAAAATTCATGTTCATATTGAGAACAGGCAATAGTTTGATTTCCAGTATTCGCATAATAACTATGAACAGAGTACATATAACTATTTTCAGGAATACCCATGAGTAACCCTGATTGTAAGTTTTGAATCGTATTCCATCCCATATGTGGAACTTTAACAGCATCCGAAAAGCGTTTGACATCTACGTCAAAAATTCCGAGTCCTTGGGTATCCCCTTCTTCGGAATGATTGCATAACAACTGCATACCCAAACAAATTCCTAAAACATCTTGTTTGAGGTTTGGAATTAAAAGGTCGAGTTTTGACTTCTTGAGCATTCTCATTGCTTGGCTTGCTTCACCAACCCCTGGAAAAATGACCTTATCCGCTTTTAGAATTTCATCAACAGAGTTAGATAGTTTCGCATGGACTCCCAAACGCTGAAACGCAAACTGAATGCTTTGAATGTTTCCTGCTCCGAAATCTATTATTATAACATTCATTTAGTCTAGAGTTCCTTTGGTTGATGGTAAGATCATTTTATTTACATCGCGTTTGACAGCCATTTTAATTGCTTTTGCAAAGGCTTTAAAAATCGCTTCAATTTTGTGGTGTTCGTTAGAGCCTTCAGCTTTAATATTTAAATTACACTTTGCGCCATCTGTAAAGGATTTAAAGAAGTGCATAAACATTTCTGTTGGCATTTTACCAATGTATTCACGCTTAAAATCTGCTTCCCAAACGAGCCAATTACGACCCCCAAAATCAATAGCCACTTGTGCCAAACAATCGTCCATTGGCAAGCAAAATCCATAACGCTCAATTCCTAGTTTTGAACCTAGAGCTGTATGTATTAAATTCCCTAAAGCAATCGCCGTATCTTCGATAGTGTGGTGCTCATCAACTTCTAAATCACCTTTTACTTTGAGGTCTAAATCCATTTGCCCATGACGCGCTATTTGGTCTAACATGTGATCAAAAAATGCAATCCCAGTATCAATTTTACTTTGACCTGTTCCGTCTAAATTAATAGTAATAGCAATCTTTGTTTCATTGGTGTTTCTCACAATAGAGCCCACGCGTTGCTTCGCTTTGAGGAATTCATAGATAGTTTCCCAACGGTTTGTTTCTAAAGCGATAAATGGGGTTAAATCTTCTTGATTTACGGAGATTTCATTTGTACCTAAATGGGTTTGGTCATTGATAAAAATTCCTTTACACCCTAAATTTTTAGCCAATTCAATATCTGTAAGGCGGTCCCCAATTACAAATGAGTTTTCTAAATCATAGACTTCTGTAAAATACTCCGTTAACAAACCTGTTTGAGGTTTCCGAGTCGGTGCATTATCTTTAGCAAAGGTGCGGTCGATGAATTGTTTTTCAAAAACAACCCCTTCATTTTTAAAAGTATCGAGAATAAAATTATGTACTGGCCAAAATGTATTTTCAGGATACACTTTTGTTCCTAACCCATCTTGATTGGTAATCATCACAATTTCAAAATCTAACTCTTGACATATTTTTTTCAAATTTGAAAACACGTCTGGATAGAATTCTAATTTCTCAAAAGAGTCAATTTGTTCATCCGCAGGTTCCCGGATAATCGTTCCATCACGATCTATAAATAATACAGGCTTCATTTTAAAGTCTTTAATAATGTTAATAATTGGGCGTTTTCTGAAGGCGTTCCAACAGTTATTCTAAGGCAATTTTTACAATTCAATTGTGAACTGCGGTTCCGAACTACAATACCTTTTTTAATAAGTTCATCATAACGCTTATTTGCATCATCGACCTTGATTAAAATAAAATTAGCTTCTGAAGGATGTATTTTTTTTATAAAAACATAAGTTTTAAAGGCTTTCATTAATCGGCTTCGCTCTTTTAAAACAGTTGTAATTTGATCAGAAACTATATCCTTATTTTGAAGTGCTTTCAGTGCTGCATCTTGAGTAAGAGTATTGGTGTTATAAGAAGGTTTAATTTTATTTAACACGGCAATAATCTCTTCAGAAGCATAACAAATACCTAATCGGATTCCCGCTAATCCGTAAGCTTTAGAGAGTGTTTGCGTTACAATTAAATTTGGATACGCATTTAACGACTGTATCCAGCTACTTTCTTCTGTAAAATCTATATATGCTTCGTCAATAACGACCAAGCCTTGAAAACCATTTAAAAGACGTTCTATTGCAATTCGATCTACCGTATTTCCAGATGGATTGTTTGGAGAACAGATAAACAATAGTTTTGTTTGCGCTTTAATAGTTGCTAAAATGGCATCGACTTCAAGTTGAAAATCTGATGACAAAGGCACTTGTAAATTCTCAACAGCGTTCAAATTTGCCAATACATCATACATGCCATATGTTGGAGGTAATGTGATAATACTGTCTATATTGGGTTCACAAAAGGCTCTAAAAATTAAATCTAAAACTTCATCGCTCCCATTTCCTAAAAGAATTTGATTGGCTGCCACATTTTTTTGCTTAGAAATAAGTGTTTTCAGGTCGGTTTGCTGCGGATCTGGATACCGATTTAAAGCACTGTCAAATGGATTTTCATTGGCATCTAAAAACACCATATCATTTTGTATGTCTTTATATTCATCGCGTGCAGACGAATAGGGGTTCATCCCTAATATATTCTTTCGAAGTAATTTATTTAGATTCATCTTCAATGGATTTTAATCGGATTGAAACAGCATTTTTATGAGCCATCAAACCTTCGGCTTCTGCCATGAGTTCAATGGTTGTTCCTATGGTTGCTAAGCCTTGTTTGGTGATTTCTTGAAAGGTTATATTTTTCAAAAAACTATCTAAATTTACACCTGAATAGGCTTTTGCATACCCATTGGTTGGTAGCGTATGGTTGGTTCCCGATGCATAATCTCCTGCACTTTCTGGAGTATATTCTCCAATAAATACAGATCCTGCATTGATCACATTATCAACAAAAAATGAATTATTTTCAGTGCAAATGATGTAATGTTCTGGTCCATAATAATTAATTAAATCAACTGCTTCTTGATCTGAAGTCACTAAAATAAGCTTCTTGTTTTCAAGTGCTTTTTCAATAATTGATTTACGATATAACAGTTGCGTTTGAATGCGTATTTGTTCGGCAGTTTCTAAAAGTAGTTTTTCATCTGTTGAAACCAAAACAACCTGACTATCAACACCATGTTCTGCCTGACTTAATAAATCCGAAGCGATAAAGGCAGGATTGGCATTTTTATCTGCCACAATCAATAATTCACTGGGTCCTGCTGGCATATCGATTGCGACTCCAAACTTGGTAGCTAATTGCTTTGCCACAGTCACATATTGATTACCTGGACCAAATATTTTAGATACTTTAGGAATACTAGCAGTTCCAAATGTCAGTCCTGCAATGGCTTGAATCCCTCCTACTTTAATAATTGTTGTAATGCCACACAACCCCGCTGTGTAAAGTATTTCATTCGCTATCACTCCTTCTGCATTTGGAGGTGAACATAAAACAATATTTTTACAGCCTGCCAAGGTTGCTGGCACTGCCAGCATCAGTACTGTTGAAAAAAGTGGTGCTGTGCCTCCAGGAATATAAAGTCCTACGGTTTCAATTGGACGTTTTTCTTGCCAACAACGAACACCGGGCTGTGTTTCCACATCAACTTTTGTTGTTTTTTGAGCGTTATGAAAAACTTCAATATTGGACTTGGCTTGCTGAATGGCCTCTTTTAAATCCTTTGAAACTACTTCAGATGCAGAATCTATCTCGTTTTGCGATACAAAAACAGATTTTAATTCTGCTTCGTCAAACTGTTTGGTATATCGCTTTATAGCTAAATCGCCTTCTTGCTTCACTGCTAAAAACACTTCATTGACAATTGATTCAACGGCTTCCACAGATTGTGTGGGGCGTTGGAGTATTGATTCCCAAGTGGATTGGGCTGGGTATTTAATTAGAGACTTCATTAGAGCACCATTTTTTCGATTGGACATATAAGGATACCTTGGGCTCCTAATGCTTTTAAATCGTCAATAATATCCCAAAATTGGTTTTTATCAAGAACACTGTGTACTGAACTCCATCCCGACTCTGCTAATGGGAGTACGGTGGGGCTTTTCATTCCAGGTAAAAGAGTTATGATAGCTTCTAAACTAGTATTTGGAGCATTGAGCAATACATATTTGGAGGACTGTCCTTTAAGTACCGCTTCAATTCGAAATTTAACTTTATCTAAAATTGCTTTTTGAGCTTCATTTATTGTTGGGGAGACTGCTAAAACAGCTTCCGATTTTAAAATTACTTCTTTTTCAACTAAATTATTTTTAAACAAAGTACCTCCTGTTGATACGATATCAACAATCGCTTCTGCCAATCCAATATTTGGAGCTATTTCAACCGATCCATTAATGACATGGATACTCGCTGAGATGTTATTTTCTTCTAAAAAGGCATTGACTGTATTTGGATAAGAGGTCGCAATTTGTTTGCCATTCAAATCTTTAAGGGAGTTGTATTCCATATTTTTTGGAACGGCAATAGAAACTCTGCATTTGGAAAATCCTAAGCTAGAAATATATTCAATAGAGTTTCCTTTTTCAACAAGAACATTGTTCCCAATAATAGCGGCATCAACAACCCCATCTTTTAAGTATTGAGGAATGTCGCCATTTCGAAGGTAAAATACTTCGATAGGGAAATTAGTAGCTGTCGCTTTGAGTTGGTCTTTTCCATTATCAATGGAGATTCCAATATCTTTTAATAGTTTCATGGAATCATCTTTGAGACGACCTGACTTTTGAACTGCAATTTTTAACGTATTCATTCTTTTATTGTTTAGTATAAAAAAGACCCGTTTGATTTCTCAAACGGGTCCGTATATAGTTTAAAATAGTATCCTACACAACCTTACCTCGCTTGATGGCCAGTTAAAAGGTGATGATGATGGATTGCTATAAATAAATTCATTTTTTTTTATTGAGTACAAATATTCAGAAAATAATTAGAGTAAACCTAACTTATATTCAAAAATTATTGATTTCATAAATTAGAGTATTTAAAACTAACTAATATCTAAAATTTACTGATTTCCTAAAATAATTGGCAAGCCAGTTTTTCCGGAGCCAATTACAATCACTTTACTGTTTGGTGATTCAGATAACTTAACAGTCGCTTCAATTCCTTTATCTTGAAGAATACGATCGTTCAGTGAAGCACTTAGTATTTTGTTAGCATCGGCTTTACCCTGTGCTTCAATACGCACTTTTTGAGCTTCTTTATCCGCAGTTACCAATCTAAATTCATATTCTAAAGATTCTTGTTCTTGCTTTAATTTGCTCTCAATCGCATTTTTAATGGTATTAGGAAGTTTCACGTCTTCTACTAAAACACGTTTCACAACCAAAAACTGACCATCTAGTAAGTTCACTACTTCGTCAAGAATTTCTTGTTCAATGACGTCACGCTTGCTTGAGTATAACTGTTCTGGTGTATAGCGTCCTACAACACTTCTTGCTGCAGCATTGACCGCTGGGCCTAAAAGTTCATTTTCATAATCCTCTCCTTTTGTTTTGATAAGGTTTCCAAGGTTTTTGTATTCAGGCTCGTACCATATTGTACCATTTACTTTAACTTCAAGTCCATTCACGGAAAGAACATTCATTTCATCAGAAATAGATTGTTGTCTCACTTTGTGAATTAACATACTGTTCCAAGGAGCTACAATATGAAACCCTTCTCCGTAAGTTTGTTCTGTATCAATTCCATCCCCAAAACGCTCAAATAACACACCACCTTCTCCAGGTCCGATAGTTACAGCTGTTTTAGAAATTAAAATAACAATTGCTCCAATTATAAAAATTATGGGAAGTCCGAGTTTAGGAAATTTTTGCATTTTTTTTTTTTAAATTATTAAATAAGTCCGTTGTATTTTCTAATAAACCATTCGATTGTTAGACTTGAAATAAGTAATAACAACCAAATTTTTATAGCGATCAAAGGTACAGTTTTTTTAATGATTTTCTGAATACTAGAGAATCTATTATCAGAAACTAACTTTGTGATTAATTGTTCCCGCTGAGTATCAAAATAAACGGCCCCTTCTGTATTTATAGCGAGTTGTTGAAGTTTCTGAACATTTGCATTTATGAATTGTTGTTCTATATTAAAATCTAAAATTTCAATAGCCCCAAATGAACGATGTTTTCCGTTGTCAGCACTTACTTCAAAAGAATAATTACCAGCCTCTAATGCGCTTAAATTCACAACATAACTATTTTGAATCGCTATCATGGGAAACTCGTATTGTAGCTCAGTAGTTTTGTTTTTTAGTTTTATAAGTAATTGTGCATTCCCATTGGGTTCATAATTTTTATCAAAAAATTGAGCAGATATATTTAAGGGTTGACTTCCATCATAAATAGATTCATAATTGACAACCAATCGAGTGTTTTGATTTTTGATGTTTAAATATTGAATCAATTTAGCCACAAAAGAATCAAATGTTTTAAAATCTTGATCTTCACGGAAAGAATGCATGCGCCACTTCCATATATTTTCAGCTAACAAGACAGTTTTTCTTTGAGAATTGATTTCGTAAGTAAACCATAAGGGCTCCTGAGTTGTGATGCCATTAATTGATTTGAACACCAACGTTTCGTAAGGTACGTTTATAGAGATCCCTCCAAATTCAGTCCCAAGAGGTGGATAGGAACTAAAGTTGAAATCATCTACTGAGAAATTATTAAAATTTTTATTTATTATTCCTTGATAATTTTCACTTTGCCCTGTAACTTCTTGCTTAAAATCAGTTTGAATAGAATTTAAAAAACGCCATTGTGTTTGAGTACCTCCAATAATAAAAGAGTTTAATTTTCTTTTTTCAATACGATCAAAAACAGTTTTAAAACGTTGATTGGGTTGGTATAAAATTACGAGTCCATAAGAATCCATATTTGCTAAGTATTCTGTTGGTGAACAAATTTTCACTAACCGTTGCTCATTGGTTTCAATAGCAGATTTTAAAGCCCCAAGATCGGGATGTGACACAGTTGATATTAACGCAATTTTTGTGTATTCGTCAATGGTTTCAATCGCAAAGGATTTTTGATTGTTTTTCTTATTTTTTTCGTTTTCAATTGGAGTTAAACTAACTTTATACCGTTGTACTCCTACCCTGTTTGAAGCAATCTTAGGGGTTAGAATAATTGAATTTTGAGTAGCTGAAAACTGAATTCGTTCTTTATGTATAGTTTTACCAAGAGACTCAATTTTTAATTCAGACTGGACGTCGGTATTTCCAGTGTAGGAAGCAATAATCTCCACTGGAAATTTATTATTTAAGTAGGTGTATTTATTGACATTGATTTGTTGAATTTTTAAATCAGTTTGATACATACTGTCCCCCAATATTACTGGAAAAATAATTTGTTCATACTGATTAGAATTAAATTCATAAGCATTACCAACAGTTTGATTTCCATCAGAAATTAAAACAATAGGCGCAATTTTGGATTTATAAAGTGACTCTACATCTTGAAGACTCTTTGAAATGTTTGTTTGTGTATCCTCGAAGTTAAGTTGTGAATTCTGATTGATTTGTTTACCAAAAGCATACGTTTTGACATCATATTTTGAAGCGATTCTTGGGTCATTAACGAGGGATTGAACTGTCTTTAAAGCAACACTGTCTTTGTTTAAGTACTTTATGGATTGAGAGTTATCAACCACAACTGAAAGTACAGGTTTAATTATTTTAATTTCGTTGTTTTCAAATTCTGGATTTATGACAAGAAGCAGTAATGAGAAAATAGCAATAAATCTAAGCCCAGCTAAGCACCAATGAAGACGGTTGTTTTTGGATTTATATATATACTGAAAAAACGCTATAAATAGCGCTAAAATTCCAGATCCAGTAATATATAAAATCGTTTGTATGGGCATAATTAGATAAGCTTTGAATGGTAGCAGTGCCTTTTACAACAGATTAGGTAAGCATTCCACCATCGACATTAATTGTTTGTCCGGTAATATAACTAGACAGGTCACTTGCAAGAAATACACATGCATTGGCAATATCTTCAGGAGAACCACCTCGTTTCAAAGGAATTCCTGCACGCCATCCAGCTACAGTTGCTTCGTCTAGTTTGGCTGTCATTTCAGTTTCAATAAATCCTGGTGCAATCACATTACTTCTAATATTTCTTGAACCTAGTTCTAAAGCAACCGATTTTGAAAATCCAATAATACCAGCTTTCGAAGCGGCATAATTTGTTTGACCTGCATTCCCCTTAACCCCTACAACCGAACTCATATTAATAATAGAGCCCTTTCGCTGCTTTAACATGGTCCGTTGCACAGCTTTGGTCATGTTAAAAACAGACTTTAAGTTCACTTCAATAACCTTATCAAAATCATCTTCACCCATTCGCATGAGTAAATTATCTTTAGTAATTCCAGCGTTATTTATAAGAATATCGATTCCACCAAAATCAGAAAGGACGTCTTCTGCTAGTTTTTGAGCATCATTGAAATTAGCAGCGTTGCTTTGGTATCCTTTAATGGTTGTTCCAAAAACTTGTAGTTCTGTTTCTAAAGCCTTGGCAGCTTCAACAGATGCACTGTAAGTAAACGCTACATTAGCGCCATGCTGAGCAAAAACGGTTGCAATTCCTTTTCCAATTCCACGACTTGCGCCTGTGATAATAGCTGTTTTTCCTTCTAGTAATTTCATATAATTCCTTCTAATCGTTATAACAATAGTCTCTGTAAATAATATTTTTCAAAGTTAGTAAAATGCTTTCAAATAAAATTCCCTTATAATTGATTAATGAATGTTGTCAATTTAAAAATCTATTAAATCGATAGCTAATGAATTCAGGTTAATATTAAAAAGAATATTATTATTTACTACATTAGTGAATGTTCAGCTTGAATAATTGTAATTAATGTGAGTTGAGCTTACATTTTCGATTTATATTTTGTTTATTTGTTTTATTAATATCTTAAACAAAAATAAATGAAAACACTAAATATTTTTAAATCGTTATTATTGGCGCTTTTAATTTTCAGTTGTTCATCTAGCGATGACGGCGGAGATTCAGGTTCTGGAAATGGTAATGAAGCGGTTACGTCAATTACATTATCTACAGCATCTAATGAAGTTAACACGGGATCTCAAGTAGCGTTTGTTGTCACAGGAAACAACTCCTCTGACGTAACAAGTTCATCCTCTTTAAAAGTTGACGGTCAATCTGTTTCAAACCCGTTCTCTTTTAACTCAGAAGGCTCTTATCAGTTGGTTGCTACCTACAATGGTTTAACATCAAATACGCTTACTATCACGGTGTCTGACACTCCTGCGACTAGCATTGATCTTAATTTTAATCAAGAATGTTATAGCATCGGAGATTCTGCTTCCTTTACGGTTACTGACAACTTTAATAATACAGTGACATCGGAAGCTGAAGTGACTGTTAATGGGTCGGTTACTACCAATCCTTATCAATTTACTGCTGACGGAACTTATAGCTTTGTTGCAACCTACGAAGGATTAACATCTGATACAATAACGTTTAATGTTACAATCGATTCAGGAGCTCCTACGACTTACACCAAGAAAGTACTTTTAGAAGATTTTACAGGTACTTGGTGTCCACAGTGCCCTCCAGCTGCATCAGCAATTGCAAATGCTATGAGTGGAAATTCAAATATATTTGGGGTTGGATATCATGCAAGTGGAAGTGATCCAATGGAAATACCTGAAACTGCTTTTTGGTCTAGCCACTATAATGTCACAGGGTTTCCAACAGTCTATGTAAATGGAGCGGATACACGATGGAATTTTCCAAATATGGGACAAGTAAATAACGAATTGGCAGAGACTGCAACTGTTGGTTTAGCACTTGAAACTGCGATTGTAGCAGGGAAATTAGATATAGAAGTAAAAGTTGGATTTAATACAACGCCAAATGAACAAGTACAGTTAATGGTTTATTTAGTTGAGGATAACGTTACAACTTCTACACCACAATCGGGATCTTCTCAAGGGACTAGCTACGTACACAGAGATGTTTTAAGAGAGGTTTATACAGATCAACTTGGAGATGCCATTCAAGCCTCAAGTGCCGTTGCTGGTTGTGTTTACTCACGTACCTTTTCAGCTCTTGATTTACCATCTAATATAGACAATATGGATAACTTAAAAGTGATCGCATTTGTAAGAAATACTTACACTAAAACCTTTGTTGATTATTTTAGTACGACCCATACTGATTCACCTCACTACGATATTTACAACGTACAAGAAGTTCATGTAGGTGATGCCCAGGCATTTGATTAAATTATTTATAATAACAACTTAATGTTGAATGAAAAAAAGCCACTCCTAGAGTGGCTTTTTTTGTTTAAGTACAATAAGTAAATAGTTAGACAATAAATTTAAAGAACTAAAGAATCTATCCGTAAACTATTTTATAGTGTGATAGGTACAAAAAAGCCCCCTAATATTATTAGGAGGCTAAATATTATATAAAAAGAGATGTTTTAAGCGAGTACTTCCGCTACTTTCTTTCCTATTTCAGCTGGAGATTCAACGACATGAATACCACATTCTCTCATGATTTGTTTTTTAGCTTGTGCAGTGTCATCGCTTCCACCAACAATGGCACCAGCATGACCCATTGTACGACCAGCAGGAGCTGTTTCACCAGCAATAAATCCAACCACAGGTTTTTTACTTCCACTGACTTTATACCACTTAGCAGCATCTCCTTCTAGTTGTCCCCCTATTTCTCCAATCATCACCACACATTCAGTTTCTGAATCATTGATAAGCATTTCTAAAGCTTCCTTGGTAGTCGTTCCAATAATTGGATCACCACCAATTCCTATTGCTGTCGTGATTCCTAAACCTTGTTTCACAACTTGGTCAGCAGCTTCATAAGTTAACGTCCCAGATTTTGATACAACGCCTACAGTTCCTTTTTTGAAAACAAATCCTGGCATGATGCCTACTTTTGCTTCTCCAGGAGTAATTACTCCTGGACAATTAGGACCTACCAAACGGCAGTCTTTTGTACTAATATAGTTTGAAGCCTTAATCATATCGGCTACAGGGATTCCTTCTGTAATTGTAATGATTACTTTTATACCTGCGTCTGCCGCTTCCATAATAGCATCGGCTGCAAAAGCGGGTGGTACAAAAATAATAGTAGTGTCCGCCTCTACCTGCTCTACTGCTTCTTGAACAGTATTAAATACAGGTTTTTCTAAATGCGTTTGTCCCCCTTTTCCGGGAGTTACACCACCAACAACATTTGTACCGTAGTCAATCATCTGTGAGGCGTGAAATGTCCCTTCACTTCCTGTAAATCCTTGAACAATTATTTTTGAATTTTTATTTACTAAAACACTCATGTGGTTTTGTTTTTATTAGTTTTTTAACTCCTGCAAATGTAATTTTTTGAATGGTAATTTTAAAGGTTTTATCATTTAAAATTATATCAATTATTCTTTTCTTTTATTTCTTGAATAATCTCTGGAAGTTTACGAAGTAATGCCAATTCTTTTAGTTTTGTTCGCGACTCTTCAATAGGCGTTCCAAAGTATGTTTTTCCACCTTCAATAGATTTTGTAACTCCTGTTTGTCCTAAAATAACCGCTTTTGCTCCTATTGTAATTCCGCTATTGGTTCCCACTTGTCCCCAAATAGTCACATCATCTTCAACAATACAGCAACCTGCAATACCCGTTTGAGACGCAATTAAACAGTTTTTACCAATAATTGTGTCATGCCCCACCTGTATTAAATTGTCAAGTTTTGAGCCAGTTCCTATTGTAGTATCTCCAGTAACGCCACGGTCAATGGTACACGAGGCACCAATGTGGACATTATCCTCTATTATTACACGCCCACTAGATTGTAATTGATCATAACCTTCTGGACGTTTTTTATAATAAAAAGCATTTCCTCCCAAAACAGTCCCCGATTGTATTACCACATTGTTCCCAATGACGGTATCATCAAAAATACTCACATTGGCGTGGAGTATTGAGTTTTCCCCGATTACCACATTATTTCCTATAAAACAGTTGGGTTGTATAATTGTGCCTGCTCCTATCGTTGCCGAGTCAGAAATTGCTTTATGAGAAGTTTGAAACGGTTTAAAATGTGTGGTTAGTTTATTAAAATCTCTAAAAGGATCGTCAGATATTAACAACGCTTTTCCTTCAGGACATTCTACTTTTTTATTAATAAGGACTACTGTGGCTTTAGAAGCTAAGGCTTTATCGTAGTATTTAGGATGGTCAACAAAAACAATGTCACCAGGAGTGACAACATGAATTTCATTCATACCCAACACCTCAAAATTTTGATCTCCTATGTACTCGCAATCAATCAGCGATGCAATCTGTTTAAGGGTGTGCGGCTGAATAAATTTCATACTATTCTTTGATCCGTTCTTTATAAGAACCTTTTGCGGTCTCTACTTTAATTTTATCTCCTTCATTGATAAATAATGGAACCATAACGGTTGCACCAGTTTCAACTGTTGCTGGCTTGGTTGCATTGGTTGCAGTATTTCCTTTGATTCCAGGTTCTGTTGCAGTTACTTCAAGAATCACACTCGCTGGTAAATCTACAGAAAGTGGAGAACTGTCTTCTGTATTAATAAGTACGGTAACTACTTCACCTTCTTTCATTAATTCAGGACTGTCTAAAACTGCCTTTTGAAGTTCAATTTGAGAATAATCGGCGGTATTCATAAAATGAAATGTGTCGCCGTCATTGTATAAAAATTGAAATTTATGTGTTTCTACTCTTACTTCTTCGATTTTGTGTCCTGCTGAAAACGTGTTATCAATCACTTTTCCGTTTGTGACACTTTTCATTTTTGTTCTTACAAAAGCTGGACCTTTTCCAGGTTTTACATGAAGAAATTCAATTATTTTAAATATATCGTGGTTGTATCTTATACATAATCCATTTCTAATATCTGATGTACTTGCCATAGGTGTGTTTAATTAGATTTAAAATATCCTTTCATAATTCCACGATGAGAATTTTTGATGAATTGTAAAATTTCATCACGCTCTGGAGTGGCTTCCATTTCAGCTTCAATAATTTCAGAAGCTTGAGAATTGTTATAATTTTTTTGATAGAGTAATCGGTATATATTTTGAATTTCTCTAATTTTATCTGAAGTAAATCCACGGCGTCTTAATCCAACAGAATTTATCCCTACATAAGATAAAGGCTCACGGGCTGCTTTTACATAAGGTGGTACATCTTTACGAACTAAAGATCCTCCTGTTACAAATGCATGATTTCCTATAGAACAAAATTGATGTACAGCTGTCATTCCTGCTAGTACAACATAGTCTCCGACCATTGTATGTCCTGCTAAAGTACTGTTATTAGAAAAAATACAATTTTTTCCGACCGTGCAATCATGAGCGATGTGACAGTATGCCATAATTAAACAATTATCTCCAATAACTGTTTTCATTTTATCTGTTGTTCCACGATTGATAGTAACACATTCTCTAATGGTTACATTATTACCAATTACAACCGTAGTGTCTTCGTCGTCATATTTAAGATCTTGTGGCATTGCAGAGATGACCGACCCAGGGAAAATATTACAATTTTTTCCGATGCGAGCACCTTCCATTATTGTAACGTTAGATCCAATCCATGTACCTTCTCCTATGACAACATTGTTATTAATTGTAGTAAAAGGTTCTATCACTACATTTTTAGCGATTTTTGCCCCAGGATGAACATAGGCTAAAGGTTGATTCATGTTGTTATTTTTTTGATATAATACAGATTTATTTGACTTTCGTTATTTGAGCCATTAATTCGGCTTCAGCACATAATTTTCCATTTGCATAGGCATATCCTTGCATGTGACAAATTCCACGTCTAATAGGAGTAATTAATGAGCAGTTGAATATAAGGGTGTCGCCAGGAACTACTTTTTGCTTAAATTTTACATTGTCCATTTTCATAAAAAATGTAAGATAGTTTTCAGGGTCTGGGACTGTGTTTAATACCAAAATCCCTCCTGTTTGCGCCATGGCTTCAATAATCAAAACACCAGGCATTACTGGTGCTCCTGGAAAGTGCCCTACAAAAAATGATTCATTCATTGTTACGTTTTTGCATCCGATCACATGATTTTGAGATAACTCATATACTTTATCCAAGAGTAAAAATGGAGGACGGTGTGGTAACATATCCATAATGGCATTAATATCCATTAACGGTGGTTGATTTAAATCGATATTAGGAACATTGTTTCGACGTTCCATCTTAATTATTTTTGAGATTTTTTTTGCAAATTGTGTATTCACAAAATGGCCAGGTTTATTTGCAATAACCTTTCCTTGAATACGGGTTCCAATAAGAGCTAAATCTCCAATAACATCCAAGAGTTTATGGCGGGCTGCTTCATTAGGAGAATGTAACGTTAGATTATCTAGTATCCCATTTGCCTTTACTGAAATAGAATCTTTATTGAACGCTACTTTTAAACGCTCCATGGTTTCATTTGAAATTGGCTTGTCAACATAAACAATTGCATTGTTTAAATCCCCACCTTTAATCAACCCATGTTCAAGGAGCATTTCGAGTTCATGTAAAAAACTAAAGGTACGTGAATCAGAAATTTCATCCTTGAAATTTGATAAATGTTGTAACGTTGCATTTTGAGTTCCCAAGACTTTGGTTCCAAAATCAACCATAGTCGTAACCTGATATTCATCGGATGGAATGATAGTGATTTCACTACCAGTTTCTTCATCCGAATAAGAGATGACATCTTTAACCACAAAAACTTCCCTAAGAGCTTCTTGTTCTTTTGTACCAGCACTTTCTAGGGCTTCAATAAAATACTTAGAAGACCCATCCATAATTGGAGGTTCTGAAGTGCTTAGTTCAATGATTACATTATCAATTTCAAGTCCAACTAAAGCTGCGAGTACATGTTCACATGTTTGAATAGTAACACCATTTTTTTCTAAGCAAGTACCACGCTGTGTGTTTGTTACTAGGTTTGCATCTGCTTTGATTAATGGCATTCCTTCTAGGTCAATTCTTCTAAAAGTATATCCATTATTAACATCAGCAGGAAGGAAATTTATTTCGACTTCAAGACCGGTATGTAGCCCCACACCTTTTAAAGATACTTTTTGGGAAATCGTTGTTTGTTTCGATTCAGATTTAATTATCATGATTAAGGGTTTTTTCTAGTGTATCAATAGTTTTTACAAGCTTTGGTAGGTTCTTGAAATGTATATACGATTTGTAATAATCTCTAAAAGAAAATGCAGGAGATCCTTGTAAAACTTCGTTGTCTTTTATATTATGTCCAATGCCAGATTGTGCTTGAATTTTCACATTGTTTCCAATCACGATATGTCCCGCAACCCCAACTTGTCCACCAATTTGACAATTACTGCCAATTTTGGCCGACCCTGCAATACCTGTTTGGGCGGCAATCACCGTATTTTCACCAATTACAACATTGTGAGCTACTTGAATGTGATTGTCAAGTTTGACGCCCTTTTTTATAAGAGTAGATCCCAAAGTAGCACGGTCAATTGTGGTGGCAGCTCCAATGTCTACATGATCTTCAAGAATAACATTTCCAATTTGTGGAACTTTTTGATATGCCCCATTTTCATCTGGAGAAAATCCAAACCCATCAGCTCCAATGACAGCGTTAGAATTGATAAAACAATGAGAACCAATCACACAATCAGAATAAATTTTAACTCCAGAAAACAGAGTTGAATTCGATCCTATGGTAACATTATCTCCAATAAAAGTATTGGGATAAATTTTTACGTTGTCACCAATTATTACATTATCACCAATATGAGAAAACGCACCAATGTAAATACCTTCTCCGTAAGTAGCCGTCTCCGACACATAAATTGGAGATTCAATTCCCGACTTGTTATTTTTTATATGGTTATAATACTCCAATAATTTAGAAAATGAACTGTAAGCATTTTCAACTTTAATCAGTGTGGTTTCTATTTTTTGATTAGAAACAAAGTCCTGACCGATAATGGCTATTGATGCCTGGGTCGTATATATGTAAGGAGTGTATTTTGGATTCGCCAAAAAGGTAAGAGAGCCTTCAGCTGCTTCTTCAATTTTGGAAAGTGTATGGACTTCGACATCCGGATTTCCAATGATTTCTCCGTTTAATATCTCTGCTATTTGTTTGGCTGTGAATTTCATTACTTGCAAAAATAAAAAAAAATATCAAAGAACATCCTTTGGGAAGCATATATAATGCTTTGTAACTGTTTTAGAGAGTACTTTTGAAGAGAGGTGATCGGATGCTTTTATAATATCTTTTATTTTTCCGTTTTTGTATATTATCTTAAGTCCTCCCTGTTTTGGGTTGTACGCTAAGTTTTCTACATGTCCTTTAAACACAAAATAGGAAGCTTCATGAGCATCTAATGAGTACTCACTCATAAGATTTTGTTTGATAGATTCCACTTTGTTATCGGAAATAGGTTTGTTTTTAAATTTAATTTTTAATAAGGTTCTGTTTAAAATCATTTCTGAAAGATGACTCAAAACAAAATCGTCATGGAATTGCCATGATTTTAAAGCCGACATGATGTCATAATCATCTAATAATGAAAACTGATTTAAAGTAGATTCATTAAAATCACTCGTGTTGGTGCTGATATTTAAAAAGAAACTTAAGGCTGAACTAGCTTCAAGCCTCACCCCTTTTACCGTTAATTCCTTTGCACGTTTCAAAATGCGTGTAATTATTTGTTCGGCGACTAAACTTGTTTTATGAAGATAGACTTGCCAATACATCAATCGACGTGCGGTTAAAAATTTCTCAATGGAATAAATTCCTTTTTCTTCAATGACCAACTCTTCATCCACAACATTCATCATTGAAATAAGGCGTTCACTATTAATATTCCCCTCTGAAACTCCGGTGTAAAAACTATCTCTCTTAAGATAATCAGAGCGATCAATATCGAGTTGTCCAGATATGAGTTGCCCAAAAAACGCACGGTGGTACGCCCCTTTGAACATTGATATCGCCGTATCAAGAGCCCCTTTAAACTCTACATTTAGGGTCTCCATGAATTTTAATGAAATTGCTTCGTGACTGATGTTATCTACAATACTATGTTCCATTGCATGACTAAAGGGGCCGTGGCCAATATCATGCAATAAAATTGCGATATACAATCCGTTTTCTTCTTCATCAGAAATTTCAACTCCTTTAAATCGTAAAATTCGAACCGCATTTTGCATAAGATGCAAACATCCCAATGCATGATGAAATCGTGTGTGATGTGCGCCAGGATAAACAAGATAAGATAAACCCATCTGAGAAATTCGCCGCAAGCGCTGAAAGTATTTATGGGCAATTAAATCAAAAATTAATGTATTCGGAATTGTAATAAATCCGTAAATTGGATCGTTAAATATTTTAAGCTTGTTGTTCGTATTCAAACTTTATAGTGTTAGATTTACATTCTGAAACTTTTTTTAAAAGTTTTACGTTGTAAAAATACTAAAATGAAAGGACTTCTATTCTTAACTAAAAAAAATATATCAGATGAGTGACATTAATATCTTATGGGTTGATGATGAAATTGAGTTTTTAAAGCCTCATATCATATTTTTAGAACAAAAAAACTATAACGTTACCCCCTGTCAAAGTGGTACAGAAGCACTAACGCTTATTAAAGAAAATGATTTTGACATTGTTTTTTTAGATGAAAATATGCCAGGTCTTTCTGGTTTAGAAACCTTATCTGAGCTTAAAGAAATAAAAGCGACTCTTCCAGTAGTGATGATTACTAAAAGTGAGGAAGAATATATCATGGAGGATGCAATTGGAAATAAAATTGCTGACTACCTCATTAAGCCTGTAAACCCGAATCAAATTCTCTTGTCACTTAAGAAAAACTTGGATCATAACAGGTTGATCTCTGAGAAAACGTCTTCTAATTATTTACAGGAATTTCGTAAAATATCTATGAATTTAAATGAGATAAATTCATTTGAAGAATGGGAACAACTTTATAAAAAATTAGTTTTTTGGGAGTTAGAATTAGAATCTTCTAACGATGCAACAATGAGTGAAATATTAGATGCTCAAAAAATGGAAGCTAATCAACAGTTTGGACGCTTTATAGAAAAGCATTATCCCGACTGGTTTGAGGACCACCAAGCTCCAGTGATGTCTCATACTTTATTTAAAAATAAGATTGCTGAAGAGCTTACCAACACCCAACCAACCTTGCTTGTTGTGATTGATAATTTAAGGTACGACCAATGGAAAACGTTAGAGCCAACAGTAAATACTTATTACAAAACACAAGAAGATAGCTTGTATTATAGCATTCTTCCAACAGCAACCCAATATGCTAGAAATGCACTGTTTTCTGGCTTAATGCCTAGTGAAATGGAAAAACTATATCCTCAATATTGGAAAAATGATAATGATGAGGGAGGTAAAAATTTATTTGAAGCTAAATTTTTAGAAGCTCAATTAAAACGTTTAGGACTTTCCCATTTAAAACATGAGTATATAAAAATCACCAATTTAAAAGCGGGAAAGAAATTATCTGAAACCTTTAAATCAAAAGCTCAGAATGATTTAACTGTTTTGGTTTATAATTTTGTAGATATGTTGTCTCATGCAAAAACCGAAATGGAAGTTCTTAAAGAACTTGCTTCTAATGACAAAGGATACAGGTCACTTACCAAAAGTTGGTTTCAAAATTCCCCCTTATTAGATATTATCAAGCAAGCAAAAGAGCTTAATTTTAAACTAATTATTACTACAGACCACGGAACAATTAATGTAAAGAATCCTTCCAAAGTAGTTGGCAACAAAGAAACCAGTCTAAATTTACGTTACAAAACGGGTCGAAGTATTTCTTACGAAGAAAAAGATGTATTAGCAGTAAAAGACCCTAAGTCAATTCATCTCCCTTCTGCGGCGATGAATAGTACCTTTATTTTTGCTAAGGACAATCTGTTTTTTGCATATCCAAATAATTACAATTATTATGTAAATTATTTTAGAAACACCTATCAACATGGTGGAATCTCTTTGGAAGAAGTGATCATTCCTTTTGTGGTTTTAAATCCTCGATAGTATGACTAAAGAACTACATTTTAAGCTTGAAGATCTTACAGAAATAGCAAAAGTAATTCTTAAAAATGTGCAGTCCAAAACACTGTTGTTTTATGGAGAAATGGGCAGTGGAAAAACAACGCTCATTAGCGCAATTGTGAAAGAAATGGGTGGTGTTGATGCTACCTCAAGCCCTACATTCTCTATTGTAAATGAGTATGAAGTTAAGGATGATATCGTGAATCATTTTGACCTTTACAGGCTTAAAAACGAATACGAAGCATTGGATATGGGAATAGAAGATTATTTTTATTCTGGTTCTTGGAATTTTATTGAGTGGCCCGAAAAAATTAAAAATTTACTTCCGGAAAATGTAACTGTTTTAGAATTATCGCTTGCTGATGATGGCGGGAGGATTCTAAAAATTTCACAAAAGAAGCTTTCTGACGATTAGTCAAAAAATAATTGTAAATTAGATTCTTTATATCGAAGGCTATGCATAAACCAACTTCCCCTTTTACAAGAGAACAATTACTTCCAAAAGAAGAAACTCTAGAATTGACAAAAGAAAAAGGCGCCTTGTTTATTGGTATTCCTAAAGAAACTTCTTTTCAAGAAAAAAGAGTGTGCCTCACCCCCGATGCTGTTTCAGCATTGACAAGTAATGGGCACCGTTTATTGATTGAATCAGGTGCAGGAGAAAATGCCTGTTTTGAAGATCATGAATACAGCGAGGCGGGTGCAGAAATTTCTAAGGATAAAGCAAAAGTATTCGCCTGCCCTATTATTCTTAAAGTTGAACCGCCTACGCTAGAAGAAATAACTCTTTTAAAACCAAAAGCACTTCTAATTTCTGCACTACAATTAAAAATGCAGCATAAAGAATATTTTAAGAAACTGGCCGAAAAACAGGTCACTGCACTTGGTTTTGAATTTATCAAAGATCAAGAAGGTGCGTTTACAGCAGTGCGACAGCTCAGTGAAATTGCGGGCTCTGCCTCTATTTTAATTGCTTCTGAGATTATGTCTATTACAAATGAAGGTAATGGGCTTATGTTTGGGAACATTAGCGGAGTTCCTCCGACTGAGGTAGTTATTATTGGTGCCGGAACTGTGGGGGAATTTGCAGCTCGTGCTGCTATTGGTTTAGGAGCCAACGTACGTGTTTTTGATAATTCAATCACAAAACTCCGTGCATTGCAAGCCAATATTGGACGCACTGTTTACACCTCTACAATGCAACCTAAAAACTTACAAAACGCATTGATGCGCTGCGATGTGGCTATTGGAGCAGCAAAAGGAAATAATAGAGCCCCTATTTTGGTGAATGAAGCATTGGTAGAACAAATGAAGTCAGGTTCTGTCATTATAGATGTGAGTATTGATATGGGCGGGTGTTTTGAGACGAGTGAAGTGACTTCTCATGACAATCCCACTTTTGTTAAACATGATGTTATTCATTATTGCGTCCCTAACATTCCAGCACGTTATGCACGAACTTCCTCAGTGTCAATCAGTAATATTTTCACACCCTATCTTTTAAAAATAGCAGAAGATGGAGGTATAGAAAATTCACTAAGATTTGACCACGGATTAAAAAATGGATTGTACTTTTACCACGGCGTTTTGACAAATAAATCTGTTGCCGATTGGTTCGATTTAGAGTACAGTGATGCCAACCTTTTAATTTTTTAATACAAATACATGAAAATTGTTTACCGCTTTGGCTTTTTCTTTGGAGGATTTTCCATTGGATTGGTGTTTTTAATGTTTTTTTTAAGTGGAAAAAAAACGAGTTGTGCCTACGGACCTGACGCACGCGTATTAAAAAATATTCAGATTAAAAGTATTCGGTATTCTGAATCTGTTCAAGAGCTATTAAACACCAATAAGATTGACACCTTAACTTTGAATTCTATATTTAAAGGTGCTGATATTAATTTCGGGGAAAGTGATACTAAATCTACGCCCTGTAAAACATATCGTGTCGTTGGAGATCTCTATGAAATGGATGTAGAAAATTGTGAGCGAGTCGCAACCATCAAAACACTTATTGCACGTTAAACGTTACGTCTTTGTTTTTCTTTTTTTATTAAGTTTAGTTCCCGGCTTATTTGTCCTGCAACCGACGTATTTTCTTCCGCTCTTCTAATTAGATATGGCATAACATCCTTTACTCGTCCAAATGGCACGTATTTAGCTACATTATATCCATGTTCAGCTAAGTTGAAGCTAATATGGTCACTCATTCCATACAGTTGTCCAAACCAGACCCTGGGGTCGTTGTTAGAAATATTACATGCTTTCATGAGTTCAATTGCTAAATGGGTACTTTGTTCGTTATGCGTTCCAACAAATAGATGAATAGTATCTAGATTTGATATTGAATACTGTATTGTATCGTTAAATAGCTTATCAGTGATTGCTTTGGAATCGCAAATAGGAGATTTATACCCCTTCTCTTTAGCGCGTTGACGCTCTTTCTCCATATAAGCACCACGAACTACCTTAAAACCTAGTTTAAAATTCTTTTGCTTTGCTTTGACATGAATTTTTTTAAGATACTCTAAGCGATCCCAGCGGTAAGTCTGTAAAGTACTGTAAACTATCAAAGTTTCAGTATTAAAGGTTTCCATCAATTCTAAAACCAAATCATCGACGGCATCTTGAATCCAGCTTTCCTCTGCATCAATAAGAATTTTGACATTATGACGTTTTCCTGAAGCACAAACGGACTCAAAACGAACTTTAATGCGTTCCCAATGTTCATTTTCAGATGGAGTTAAGGTTTTCTTTTCACTGATTTTTTGATATAAATCAAAACTACCAAATGCACTTGGTTTAAAAACGGCGATTGGTAACGCTTCTTTATCTTTTGAAAATTCTATAAGGTTTAAAATGGTTTCAAGAGCTAAATCAAATTGTTGCTCTACTCCTTTTCCTTCAACTGAATAGTCTAAAACGCTATAGACCTTACTTGCAAACATTTTGTCAATTGTTGGCACGCAATCTACCTCATTTACACCTCCACAAAAATGATCAAATACCGTGGAACGGATTAAGCCTTCAACAGGAAGATGTGCTTTGAGTGCAAAATTAGTAGCAGCTGTCCCTATTCGAACGAGTGGTTCGATTGAAATCATTTTAAACAAAAAATAGGCGCGTTCCAATTCTGAGTCCGATTTCAGGTGAAATGCTATTTCAGTGTTATTAAAGTCAACAGCCATTATAGTTACTTTTAGTTTCTCACAAATATATTTAATAGTAGTTATAATAATTATAAATTTCTACTTAATTTCACGTTTTAAAATATCGTATTCCTTTTTCATGAAATCCATCCCATCCACATCCTATTCTATTCATTTTAATGAACAGTGCTATAAAGAGTTAAACGCTTATCTAGAAACTTCAAATTTTTCTAAAATATTCATATTAGTTGACACCAATACGCATACGCATTGTTTGCCAAAGTTTTTGTCAAATATTGACTGTGATATGACTTTAGAAATCATTGAAATGGAAGCAGGTGAAATTCACAAAACCCTAGATACTTGCACACAAATTTGGCACACTCTTTCTGATTTGGATGGTGATCGAAAATCTTTAATCATTAATTTAGGTGGGGGTGTTGTCACTGATTTAGGAGGATTTGTAGCTTCTACATTTAAACGTGGCGTAAGTTTTGTAAATGTTCCTACATCGCTCTTATCTATGGTAGATGCATCTGTTGGAGGGAAAACAGGGGTTGATTTAGGCACAATTAAAAATCAAATAGGAGTCATTAATTTTAGTGATATGGTTCTAGTCGATGTTTCCTTTTTAGAAACACTTCCGGCCGAAGAGATGCGTTCAGGACTTGCTGAAATGCTAAAACATGGTCTCATTAAAGATGCAGATTACTGGAATCGATTGTGCAACTTAAAAGCTCTTAATATTTCAGATTTAGAAGGTTTAATTCACGAGTCTATTACTATAAAAAATGAAGTAGTAAAACGAGATCCAAATGAGCAAGGGGAACGAAAGCAATTGAATTTTGGACATACCTTAGGCCATGCTATTGAATCGTATTGTTTGGAAAATGATCACCAGACAACTTTATTACATGGTGAGGCAATAGCTGCAGGAATGATTATGGAAGGGTTTTTGTCAACCAAAACTTGTGGGCTTTCAGAAAATGATCTCAATCAAATTAAGAATATTTTTAAAGCGATTTACGGCTCTGTAGATTTTACTAAAAATGACAAAAGCTCAATTATTGAGCTTTTGAAATATGATAAAAAGAATTCTCACGGGCAAGTTAAATATGCACTGTTAGAATCTATTGGATCTTGTAAGGTTGATGTTCTTGTAGATGATGAACTAATCGATGAAGCATTTGCTTATTACGCTTCATAAACTAATTTAATCATTCATATCATTAAATATAGAATGCATCAAACGTTTTTTGTCATTGATACTTTCTTCTAATGAAATCATCGTTTCTGTTCTATAAACGCCTTCTATCTCGTCTAATTTAAAGATAATTTCCTTTGCATGTGTTGTACTTTTGGCACGGATTTTACAGAAAATATTGAATTTCCCTGTTGTAATATGTGCAACGGTTACATGTGGAATTTCGTAAATACGCTCTAAAACAAATTTTGTTTGAGACGTATTTTGCAAAAAGACTCCTACATAAGCAATAAAAGAATAGCCTAATTTTTGATAATCTAGAGTTAAAGAAGATCCTTTAATTATTTTTGCATCCTCCATTTTTTTCACTCTTACATGAACAGTTCCAGCAGAAATCAATAATTTTTTTGCGATGTCTGTGAATGGAACTCGAGTATTATCAATCAACATATCTAAGATCTGGTGATCGATTTCATCTAATTTTACTTTGGCCACTTGTTTTGTTTTCATTATAATTAATATTAAGAATAAATACAAATTTAATAAATTTTAGACAATAAAAACATAGGTTACATTAAGTTATTGTTATTAAAAAGCAAATTTTTTGTAAATTCTATCATTATGAAATCGATTTCGTTGCCGTTAGATAGCACTTCAAAATCGGGATGAGATACTTGTTTAAAGTCAGCGTCTATCTCAAAATGCCCTTGTTTGCTTTTTAAATCCCCCACAAAAACAATTTTAGGCTTAAATACGATTGAACCAGAAACCAACACTTCTGTATATTGTATGCCAATGTCATTAAAAATTTCTGGATTATGAGAACTGAGTTGTGCTTTTCTAACAATAACATCGTAAAAAAGTTTATCATTTTCAGGAATGTCAAAATAAGACTTGTAATCAATACCCGAAACGGAGTTGTTAGCTACATAGTCCAAAGCACTCATTAGGGCTAAGGCCATGAATTTCCGTGTCTCTTCCCTGTTATAGTCTTTAGGGAAGTGTCCAGCCTCAAACAAAACAGTTGGAGTCCCTTGAGTTTGAAAATAATCTCCTACGCAATTGTCATTATAACCATCGTCGTAACGACCAATTTGATTTGGTAGATACTGCTGCAAAGCGCTATTCATAACCTGTATGACTTCCATCGATTTCTGCCGCGTGGTGGTTAAAGATCTTTCATCGTTTTCTGAAGGAGATAGGAAACTAAGGACCGCAGAATTAGATGTATTTCCTGCGCTAAAAATCGTACGTTGACCGTGCATATTGAAACAAAAATCTGGCTTAAATTCTTTATATACTGATCTTAGAATTTGGCTTTCTGATTGAGTTAATACCTTTGCATCTCTATTTAAATCTACTTGGTTCTTATTTAATCGTGTGTAAGCATCAGCTCCATCTGGATTTAGAATTGGTATTATAAAAAGTGTACACGCTTCAAGAAGCGCTTTGGAGTCCGAAAGTTCAAAATAATTAAACAGATCAAAAAGTGCTTTTGTGGTAGTGCTTTCATTTCCGTGCATTTGCGACCATATCAAAATACGTTTCGAACCAGTACCAATTTGCAGACCATGAATTGACATTCCACCTTCCGAAGTTCCTAATACGCTTTGACTAAATTGATTTGACAAAGATGTTAATAGGGGCTCAATACATCTATTTGTGATGTAACGATTTTTTAAAGCAGCTGCCTTTAGAGAATTATATTTAGATAAAAATTTTGGTGCGTCTAACATGTGTATTTAATAAGATTACAAATGTAAACATTATACTAATTACAAATGTAAACAAGTTTAAATGCTTTATAATTTACATTTGTGTACAAATATGCATCCTTTTTGAGTGTATTTAATACAGAGGAAGCATGATTGCAATTAAAATAGTTCAACTGCTTTATTTTCAACAATTTACTGAGGTTAATTAAAGTGTTGGTTTGCTTTTAAAACTATTAATACTCATAGTGATTTGCACATAAGTCAGTAATGTGTTACATTTGTAACCACCCTTTATTGCTACACATGTAAACAATGATAAACACTACTGAATTCAACTTAAGACTCAAAAAAATCCTTGATTATTATAATTTATCTGCTTCTGCGTTTGCAGAAATAGTTACAGTTCAACGTTCAAGTATTTCACATATTCTAAGTGGACGCAATAAGCCAAGCCTAGAATTTATAACCAAAGTCGTAAATGCGTTTCCCGATATTGAACTTTTATGGCTTTTAAGTGGAGATGGTGAATTTCCGAAAAGCACTGCCCCACTCCCAAAAATTGAATCCACACAAATTTCATCAAATCCTTTGGCGGGCATTTCTGCTAACGACGCCACTATTGAGCGTATTGTGATTTTCTATCGTGATGGGAGTTTTAAGAATTATTCAACGAATACAACTAAATAATTTACATTACAAAATACCTTTTGTATGTTTGTTATATAAAATATCCATTGCAAAATATTTGCTTCTAATAAACTTATTAAGTTGATATTGCAAGTGACTCTTAAAATAATCGATAAATGAAATATTTAATACTTTTCAGTGCCTTATTATTCAACAGTTGCTACGAAGTAGAACGCAATTGTGATCAATTTAAAACAGGAACTTACGAAAGCACAATTTCCATTGGTGGGTCTGAATACAAATCGACCTTTACAAGAACTTCTGATCTTCAAGTCGAAAGTTTTAACGGAGTCATAGATTCAACAAATGTACGCTGGGTCAACGATTGTGAAATGATTTTTAAAACAATCAATCCTAAAAACCGTTCAGAACAAAAAGACATTCATCTTAAGATTCTAACAACTACAAAAGACAGTTATAAATTCGAATATGGATACGTTGGTGACACCAATAAACAAAAAGGAGAAGCTAAGCGAGTTATATTAGAATAAGGTTGTTTGCCCTTCTTCGGCAGAGTCTCCACCAATTTCAGGATCTTTTGGAGTTTCATTAGGCTTGTTTTCAGTTTCTGGATTTTCTAGTACTGCTTGAGGAGCTTCATCAGACGTTTTCATTGGCTTGTCTAGGATTTCTTCTCCAACTACATCTATTTCATCTGCAGGAGTTTCTACAGGCTCGTCATAAGGCAACGATTCCATCAAGTCAATCTGATTGACTTTAAACTTTGTCAATTGGTTCCCTAAAGCAGACACACCTTTGATATTTATAAACTGTTCAAAGTCTACGATTTGATCTTCACGACGCTCCTTGCCTCTATCTTTGGCAAACGCTATTCTTGCGACAGGACGCCAATCGGTAGAAACTATTTCCAATATGCTTGAAGCATGCTCTGAAATAAATACATCTTCCCTGTTTTCATTTTCAATTAGGAAACGCTTCACATAATGTTTTTCTTTTTCACCATCAAAATAAATAGCAGATATTGGCTTGTTTGGGATCCATTTTTCTAAAACGATCATATCCTCCTCAAAATGAGCTGTAATTTCAGGGATAATAGTCTTAGCAATTCCAGACTGTGTGACAACCAATATACGGTCTTCCCCTCTAAATTCTCCTACTAATTCGCCACGACCATCAACGTTTAATCGCTGAATGGTATCATCGAACCAAATTTTACGAGGCTTCAAGGTACTGACCCCTTTTTCTTTAAGTTCAATACGTTTGATAGCGTGTTTAGTCACTAAGTTTCCTTTAGAAACACGTCCTTTTATAATGATATCTGCAAAATCGATATCCCATTTTAATTTTTTGACACTCCCTACTTGACGTAATAAGATGGATACGACTTCGCCTTCACCATTTGGATTGGCAGAAAAATACCATACATTAGAACTTGGCTTACCATTGGTTAGATCATATTCTCGATCTCGAGTCACTCCTGTTACTGCAAAACGTTTGATATAGGAAGCGCCGCCCTTACCATCTTTATAAATCATATTATAAATGGTGCGCTTATCTTTTTTCTTAAAAACAGCTACATGAATGATTCCTTTTCCAACAAAGGTTTTACTATCAACTTTAGTGATCATCAATTTACCATCTTGAGTAAATACAATAATATCATCAATATCACTACAGTCACAAACATACTCATCACGTTTTAGACCTGTTCCAACAAATCCTTCTTCTCTGTTGACATAGAGTTTGGTGTTTCGTATGATAACTTTAGTTGCATCGACATCTCCAAAAGTTTTTATTTCAGTTTTACGCTCTTTTCCAGAGCCATAATCTGATTTTAAGCGTTTGAAATAATCAATTGCATAAGTAATTAAATTTGCGAGAAATCCTTTAGTTTCTGCGATTTGATCCTCTAGAGCATCAATCTTTTGCTGGGCTTTATCAATATCAAATTTAGAAATTCTCTTAATTCGGATTTCTGTTAATCGTGTGATATCTTCTTCGGTAATCTTGCGCTTTAAATGTTTGATATGGGGTTGAAGCCCTTTATCAATTGCACTAATAACTCCGGACCACGTTTCCTCCTCTTCAATATCGCGGTAAATTCTATTTTCTATAAAGATACGCTCCAAAGAAGCAAAATGCCATTGCTCTTCAAATTCGCCTAATTTAATTTCTAATTCTTGTTTTAATAATTCTACGGTATGATCTGTAGAACGTTTCAACATTTCGGTGACACCTATAAACAGTGGCTTGTTATCTTCAATCACACACCCCAAAGGAGATATAGATGTTTCACAAGAAGTAAAGGCAAATAACGCATCAATGGTTTTATCAGGTGAAATTCCCGCAGGTAAGTGTACTAAAATTTCTACTTCCGCAGCGGTATTATCTTCAATCTTTTTGATTCTAATTTTACTTTTCTCATTGGCTTTAAGAATAGAATCAATCAATGAAGACGTCGTGGTTCCAAAGGGAACTTCGGTGATGACTAGGGTGTTTTTGTTAAGTTGTGAGATTTTCGCTCTACAACGCACTCTACCGCCTCGCAACCCATCGTTATAGTTAGTAAAGTCTGCCACTCCACCTGTTGCAAAATCAGGAAGAATCGTGAATCGTTTTCCTTGCAAGTGTTTTATAGAGCCGTCAATAAGTTCAATAAAATTATGAGGTAATACTTTTGTAGACAGTCCAACAGCAATTCCCTCTGCCCCTTGTGCTAACAATAATGGAAACATTACAGGAAGGTTGATTGGCTCTTTTCGACGTCCATCATAAGACGCTTGCCATTCTGTAATTTTTGGATTAAAAACAACGTCTAAAGCAAATTTAGAGAGGCGTGCTTCAATGTATCTTGAAGCGGCGGCTCTGTCACCTGTAAGAACATTTCCCCAGTTTCCTTGTGCATCAATGAGTAGATCTTTTTGACCAATTTGAACCATCGCATCCGCTATACTGGCATCTCCATGAGGATGGTACTGCATTGTATGTCCTACTATATTGGCAACCTTATTGTAACGACCATCATCCAAGTCTTTCATTGAATGTAAAATACGACGCTGAACAGGCTTAAATCCATCTTCAATAGCAGGAACTGCACGTTCTAATATAACATAGGACGCGTAATCTAAAAACCAATCTTTAAACATTCCCGTAACTCGGGTAATTGTTTCCTGATTGTCTGTGTTATTGTTTGTGATATCGTCGTTTTCTTCTATCATACCTCTTCTTCGATAATATCAAGTTCAACTTTTAGATTTTCAATAATGAATTTTTGACGGTCTGGTGTATTCTTACCCATATAAAATTGAAGTAAAGATTCAATTGTGGTTTCGGAATCTAACATCACTGGGTCCAATCGAATGTCTTCCCCAATAAAATATTTAAATTCATTTGGCGAAATCTCCCCTAACCCCTTAAATCGTGTGATTTCAGGTTTTGGTTTTAATTTAAGAACAGCATCTCTACGTTCCTGTTCTGAATAGCAATAAATCGTTTCTTTTTTATTTCGCACTCTAAATAAAGGCGTTTGTAATATATACAAATGGCCTTCTTTAATAATTTCAGGGAAAAATTGAAGAAAAAATGTAATTAATAATAAACGAATGTGCATTCCATCGACATCGGCATCCGTTGCGATAACTATATTGTTGTAACGTAAATCCTCAATAGATTCTTCAATGTTTAAAGCTGCTTGCAACAGATTGAATTCTTCATTTTCATATACAATCTTTTTGGTAAGTCCATAACAATTCAAGGGCTTCCCTTTTAAGCTAAAGACTGCTTGCGTATTTACATCTCTAGATTTTGTAATACTACCAGATGCAGAATCTCCCTCGGTTATAAATAAAGTAGATTCTAGATTACGTCCATTTTTGATATCCCCAAAATGCACACGACAATCTCTTAATTTCTTGTTGTGTAAACTCGATTTTTTAGCACGGTCTCTTGCTATTTTACGGATTCCAGACAACTCTTTACGTTCGCGTTCGGCTTGTAAAATTTTACGTTGAATAGCTTCAGCGGTATCTGGATTTTTATGTAAAAAGTTATCTAATTGTGTTTTTAAAAAATCATTGATAAACGTTCGAACTGTTGGCAGATCGCCCCCCATATCCGTCGATCCTAACTTGGTTTTTGTTTGACTTTCAAAAACAGGCTCCATTACTTTAATAGCAATGGCTGATATAATTGATTTTCTAATATCAGAAGCTTCGTAGTTTTTGCCATAAAACTCCCGAATGGTTCTCACAAATGCTTCTCTAAAAGCTGCTAAATGAGTCCCTCCCTGAGTGGTGTTTTGACCGTTTACGAAGGAGTGGTACTCCTCGCTGTATTGCGTTTTACTGTGTGTAATGGCGACTTCAATGTCTTCTGATTTAAGATGTATAATTGGATAGGTCATGTCTGAAGCATTGGTATTATCTTCTAACAAATCCTTTAATCCATTTTCACTGAAAAACTTTTCACCATTAAATAAAATGGTCAGTCCTGGATTTAGATACACGTAGTTTTTAAGCATACGTGCTACATATTCATTTCGGTACTTATAATTTTTAAAAATGATTTCATCGGGTACAAAGGATACTTTTGTTCCTTTACGCCTTGTGGTATCATCTAATAAATCTTGATTATTTAAAACTCCTGAAGAAAATTCGGCGGAGGCCGATTTCCCATCTCGTGTCGATTCAACTCTAAAAAAAGAGGACAATGCATTTACGGCTTTTGTTCCAACACCATTAAGTCCAACAGACTTTTTAAAGGCACGGGAATCGTATTTACCACCAGTATTCATTTTAGAAACAACATCAACTACTTTTCCTAAAGGAATGCCTCGTCCAAAATCACGTACAATTACTTTGCTCCCTTGAATTGAAATTTCAATGGATTTACCAGCACCCATGACAAATTCATCAATGGAGTTATCTAAAACCTCTTTTAATAAAATATAGATACCATCATCAGCGGAAGAACCGTCTCCAAGTTTCCCTATATACATACCGGGTCGCATGCGAATGTGCTCCTTCCAATCGAGGGATCTGATATTATCTTCTGTGTAGTCTGATTTTTGGGTCATAAAGTGTTTCCTGACAGGACGCTAATATAGTACATCAATATAAAAAATGAAACCTTTAAAAGACAAATTAATTAACAAAAAAAAACCAATGTTGTTGAGAACATTGGCTTTCAAATTATTAGTGATTTATTTTCTTATACATTAAATAAGAAATGCATGACATCGCCGTCTTTTACTGTGTAATTTTTCCCTTCTACACGCATTTTTCCAGCTTCTTTCACTTTGGCTTCCGATCCAAGACTTTCAAAATCTTCATATGCAATAACTTCTGCACGAATAAACCCTTTTTCAAAATCGGTATGAATTACTCCTGCTGCTTGAGGTGCAGAGCTTCCTATGTAGATGGTCCATGCACGAACTTCTTTGACACCCGCCGTAAAATAGGTTTGAAGTGTTAATAGTTTGTAAGCCGAACGAATCAGTTTTGCCGAACCTGGTTCTTCCAATCCAATATCTTGAAGAAACATTTGTCGTTCTTCATAGTCATCTAATTCATTGATATCCGCTTCTGTCCCTACTGCAAGTACCAATACTTCGGCATTTTCATTAGCAACGCTTGCTTTAACTAAATCTACATAAGCATTTCCAGAAACCGCTGATGCTTCATCGACATTACAAACATACATCACTGGTTTGTCTGTTATAAATTGAAGGGGTTTTACAAATTCTAAATAATCGTCATCAGAAAACTCAAGGGCTCGTACTGAAATCCCAGCTTCTAAACTTTCTTTGATTTTTATTAAAATTACTTCTTCTTTTTGAGCCTCTTTATTTCCTGTGCGAGAAGCACGTTTTACTTTTTCTAGTTTTTTATCTGTGGTTTCCAAATCTTTCAATTGAAGTTCCATGTCAATGGTTTCTTTATCTCTTATAGGATCCACCGTTTCGTCAACATGAATAATGTTGGTGTCATCAAAACAACGCAGTACATGAAGAATTGCATCTGTCTCTCGGATGTTTCCCAGAAATTGATTACCTAGCCCCTCGCCTTTACTGGCGCCTTTGACAAGACCAGCGATATCTACAATCTCCACAGTTGCAGGGATGACTTTTTCTGGTTCAACCAGTTCCTCTAGTTTTGACAACCGCGGATCAGGCACATTGACAACTCCAATATTTGGCTCAATTGTACAAAATGGGAAATTTGCACTTTGTGCTTTGGCGTTTGATAAACAATTAAAAAGGGTCGATTTTCCTACGTTTGGCAATCCAACGATACCTGCTTTCATTTCTTAAAATTTGATTTTGCAAATGTAATTATTTAATTCAATATTTTACCTGAGTAAAAATTTAAATTGATCTTGAATTATGTTTACGAATTACATTACCTAAATAAACAAATTTTAAAACTTGAAGCATTCTATTGATGTTGTATCTAGTGATCGACAAAATAAATAACTTTATATAAATTAATTAAAGATTTAATTCTTGTTTTTGAATATTAACTAATTTAATATTCATCTATACCCCTCTTTAATATACGCCATTATTAAATGTTTTTTTATCGCTTAAAAATGAAATAAATTACATTATAATAATATCAATATATTACAGTTTTAATTGATT